>OCHD01000040.1_pt1 | contig 170927 bp, 264 predicted proteins | sample 1538481 | NCBI WGS metagenome assembly OCHD01 (sample SAMN04571699, study PRJEB22368) | human gut metagenome | biome: human gut; material: stool | host: Homo sapiens | place: Luxembourg | collected 2012-09-07
TTAACTCTCTGACTCCAGAACAGCAGCGCGACGTTATCGCTCGTACCTTTACTGAGAGTCTATAATGGCTAAATTGATTATAGAAGGGTCTGAAGATGTTTTAAAATGTTTTGCCGCCTGGTTTAGTTGCTCAGGCGAGCAATCATTCATTGAATCATTTAGAATGGGTGATATTACTGGAAACTATCCGACAACTGATATCACTGTACGTGGATATGGTATTAATGAGCCTATCCAATTGGTCGAATATGACCTTGCCACCGATGAGGAAATTCCTTATGTCGATTGAAGACATCAAAGGCTACAAGCCGCATACCGATGATAAAATCGGTAAAGTGAACGCTATTAAAGATGCAGAAGTCCGTCTTGGATTGTTGTTTGATGCTCTGATTGAAGAAGCATATATCTTGAAAGAAAATGAAACAGAGCAACAAACCAAAGAAGATATGGATGCAGTGCAGGCTCTTAAGTACGCTAAGCAACATCTAAAAGAAGCCAGCATGTGGGCGTGTCGTGCAGTATTTCGACCTGAGGAAAAATACTAATGGCTTCTACTATTACTGGGTTATTGGACTTTCAAGAAAAGGTCAACAAAATTTGTAGTGAATACTTAAAGTATCTTGAAGAAGACCTTGAAGATTGTAAGGAAGAAGGCGAAGAAGACTATGCTGACCAGCGTCGTCGCCAAATCGAAGAGATGAGGCATTTCGCCAATATGGTATCTAAAGAATCTTGGGCTTTAACTCCATTTTATCAATAAAGTAGTTTACTTCTCCTCTAGTTGTGTTACTATAGACCTGTCAACTAGAGGAGAAATCAAAATGACTATCAATTCAGACGTTTTTATCCGCCGTAATAAACTCCGTCGAATCTTTGAAACGGAGTTCCGCAAAATAAATGCCAGTATAAAAGATGCTGCAAAGTCTCTTGGACTACCAGGCTTTCATATCAAGTATTCTCAACATCTCTTAGATCGTGCCATCCAGAGAGAAATAGATGAGAATTACGTTTTTGAATTATTTCATAAAGTAAAAAATCATGTTAAAGAAGTTGCAGAATTTTTATCAATGCCGGCACGTCCAGATGTTGATGAAGATTTTGTCGAAGGTGTCGAATATCGCCCAGGCCGTTTAGAAATAACTGACGGAAATCTTTGGTTAGGACTTACAGTTTGTCGCGAAAATCCGGCATTCAAAATGAAGACTCTTCAATGTAGAATGGCTATTATTAACAGTAAACGACTACCAGGAAAAGCTTCTAAAGCAGTGATTAAAATCTAGAGGTAAACATGAGAAAAGCACTACTCGCTGGTCTATTTGCTCTTTCATTATCAGCACATAGCTCCGAGCATACTTTTAGTAATGTCCAACTCGATAACTTGAATTATGCTTATCAGTTTGGGGAACAGTTTTCTAAGGATGGAAAATTTAAAACGCATGAAAATATGCATAAGAAAGGACTTGGATACATAATGGCCGCAATACTATGGCAGGAATCATCTGCCGGTATTAATCTTAAAGATAAGAAAGGTCACCATGCGTATGGAATGTTCCAAAATTATCTACCGACAATGAGGGCAAGAATTAACCAGCTTGGTTATAATATGACTGATGCCCAAATTAAGAAAATGCTATCTAAGCGGTCTAATTCAGCCAGATGGGCTTATATCGAATTTTCTTATTGGTTAAATATACATAACGGGGATATAAGAAAAGCTATATCCTCATATAATGCGGGATGGAAGACAAGTGCCGGAAGTAAATATGCTTCTGAAGTCCTAGAAAAGGCTAATTACCTTAAATCAAATAAACTACTGGAAATAAAAGAATGACCAAAATGTTGGCTTTAATAGTTAGCTTGGTTTCATTTAACGCTCTTGCTAATACTACATATACTGATGTAACGGAGTATACAAACAGAACGGCGTCTGATTATTGTGGTAAAAGTCAAGAGTGTAAAGTAGATTTTTCACAAAAATTGTTATACGCGTATAAAGACGGAGAAAAAGATGGGGCGTCTAGTAGGTTCAAGGCGTCTACCTTAATTAAAAGATACTATAAAAAATGGCAAATATTAGAATGCTCGGTGGCGGAACCTAAAGATAAGGCAGCATGCAACTCTATGGTGGACCGTCTAGTTGACTCTTATAATAGAGGACTTGCAGCAAGTGATTAAAAACTATATCAAGGGCGATATTGTCGCCCTGTTTTCTAAAGGTAATAATATTGCTCATGGGTGTAATTGTTTTCATACAATGGGCGCCGGTGTAGCAGGCCAATTAGCAAAGGCTTATCCAAAAATTTTAGAAGCCGATAAACTTCAAACCGAATTCGGAGACAAGTCTAAACTCGGGACTTATTCGGTTTATGAAAAATATTTTAAGACCCATAAAGCTTATTGCTTTAATCTTTATACACAGTTTGAGCCGGGACCTAATTTTGAGTACTCTGCTTTAATGAATTGTATAATAGAATTAAATGAATTCGGAAAGAATAAGATAATAAAGCCTGTAATTTATATGCCAAGAATTGGTGCAGGTATTGGTGGTGGAAACTGGGATGTCATCGAAGAGATTTTAGATACGTATTCTACTAAACTAGAAATTGTGATTGTTGATTGGGAACCGTTATTATGAATATACATTATCCACATCCATACGATCCAAAGAATAAGGCAGTAATTATTCGTCAATGGGAACGCATTTGTCGTACTAAATGTCCAATTAATAGTCCACATGATGTAGATAAAGACTACATCGGAACATTCGTTGAATATACCTTTATTGATAAGAAAGGCCGTAAACAACATGTAGAAGAATATTGCTTAAAGGTGACATGGCTATGAGTCAAACAAAAATTCTTACAGGTGCTAAATGCGAAAAATGCGAATGGCCTGTAGTTTTTGCTTTATGCAATGACGAAATGGCTTGTGATTTTGATTATTGGTGTTACTGTTCGAACAAAGGTTGTAGCAATCATAAAGGTGAAGGGTTTTACTCAGGATTTTACCCTTACCCAGATTTCGTTAAAGAAGGTGAACCTAAATGAAATTGACTAAAGAAGAGAAAACTAAACTGTTTGAACTTATCCATGACCTATTGGATGAGCAAGCAGCCACCAATGCGTATGATGAATATGCTCCTTTGACGGACGAAGAATATCAAGCATTGTTGGAATCATTTGACAGGAAAGAACAAGAACTCATTGACTACGTGAATTCACTATAAGGGACTCTTATGGCTAGTTTAATTTTTACCTATGCCGCTATGAACGCTGGTAAGTCTGCTTCATTACTTACTGCCGCACATAACTATAAAGAACGTGGCATGGGTGTATTAGTTCTTAAACCGGCTATTGATACTCGCGATTCAAAAGGTGAAATAGTCTCTCGTATTGGTATTCGTCAGGATGCCAATATAATTACAAAAGACATGGATATCTTTGAATTTTATAAATGGGCTGCAGCACAAAAGGATATTCACTGTGTATTTGTTGACGAAGCTCAGTTCTTAACTACTGAAAAGGTGTATCAACTTAGTCGTATTGTTGACGTATACAATGTGCCGGTAATGGCATACGGACTACGAACAGATTTTAAAGGTAATCTATTTGAAGGTTCTCAAGCATTAATGGCTATTGCCGATAAGCTTGTTGAACTTAAAGGTGTCTGTCATTGTGGTAAAAAGGCCACAATGGTAGCTAGAGTCACGGAAGACGGACTTCCGATTACAGATGGCAGTCAAATTGAAATTGGTGATACCGATAGATACGTGTCATTATGCCGGAAGCATTGGAATGATTTGACAGGGTTGTTATAAATACTAATATCTAACCAAGAGGTATATATGCAGCAATTAAACGAAAGACAACTTCGTAATCTTACTGTAACCCAATTGGATGAAATCCGAAGAGAATTAGGACATTCTATTTCTCATTTAAACGAGGATATCCGTCAAACTGGTTCTAAAGCTGATTATACACGCAAGCGAAAGCTGGAAAAATACCTCACAGATGTTAAGGCCGTCCAAAGGCGAAAAATAAATACTGGCCAAAATTAACAGGAGGCCTATATGGCCTTAAGAGCGATAGCTGTCATGGCGATGCTGGGGTTTTTTGCAGCAACAACTCCTATCGTTGGCACTGCATATGTTGACCCATATTTTGATAACTTTATGGAATCAGGGATTAAAAACGTATATACTTTGTTTGAAATTCAAAATGTCGAGAATTCTGAAAAATTCTATAAGTATATGGCAAAGCATTACAAAAATAGCCCCTGTGATGATGCATTTGAATGTCATGAACAAGGCATAAAAACTGCCAGACAATTTGCCGAGTTCATGAAAATAAAATTAGAGCCTACATCTATCTAATTTACTAGCCCCTTCCTTATGGTTGGGGCTTTTTGGCATCTATCAGTTTACTTCTCCTCAGGTTGTGTTATAGTAAACCTTACTTACTAGAGGAGAACGCTATGACACGTAAAGAAAAGATTTCTAAGTTGATGTTTTTGATTGAAGAGTACGCTAATGCGGTATCTGATTGGGAAAATGCTCATGGTTGCGAAGATGGAGACATCGACATTAACAGAGCTATGAAAAAGATGGCCGAAGCCCACACCGAATTGCAAATGTATGTTAACGAGATTATGTGAGGATATTATGCTTTACGATTATACTGGAAAATCTGAAGACGGTGTACTTGAACTTTTACCTGAAAGCGCTGAAGATGATGATACGGTGGTGATGTTTTGTAAAAATGGACCTGGGGATAAGGGATGGATTTATCTTCGTCAAGAAAATGACCTAATTGTTTTGGACCCTAAACAAGTTGAAGAACTTTATCAACATTTAAAACACAATCGGTAGTTTACATCTTGGTAGGATTATGTTATAGTAGTCCTACCAAAACGAACGGAGAACAAAATGAAACTTTTGCTTATCGCTTATGTTGTAGTACAATACAATTATCCGATGTTTACTTATAACATGGTAAACGGCATAGTGAATCTTATTGAAGCGAGTATGGTAAAATGACACGCGAACAAGCTAATAAATTGATGGACCTTATCCATGACTTACGTGAAGCTGATTCAGATTTAAATGATGTAGCTTATCATGCAGTAAATGACTGTGGAGACTTTTATGAAAAACAAGTTGATGCTCGTCAGAATGATTTGGTGAATTTTGTTGAAACTTTAATTGGTGAATAATATGAAAACTGTAATTGAAACAACCGAACTGTTCGGTGATTTGACTATCGAAAAACGTGGTAATGTATACGTTCTGACTCAGGAAGATGATGGTATTACTATTTGTCCTATGGAACTAGACGAGATTTTGAAACTCAATCCGCCTGGTCATGCATCGGCAATTAATATTAGTGGAGACCTTCAGGCTCGTTTTTATCATGGGCTTTATAACGGTGCTAATATCGAAACTGAAGACAAATGCCTTTCTATCGATAACTGGAAAACATTCGTTGCTAAGGTGAAAGAATTCTTGGAATCCGAACCACCTGAAAAGGCTAAACTTAAATGGGGTATCAGTCGTGGTGCTTACATTATTAATCCAATAGCTCCAAACTATACCACGACTTTGGCTGTCATGAATTCTTATGAAGATGGTGATGTAGTAACTATTCGCCAAAATGATGATTTACGTTCACATGTTACTACATTTACCAAAGACGAAGCTGTAGCTCTTAAAGCTTATCTCGATTCCATTATCCCAACTTTGAAATAAGGAATTATTATGATTATCAATGAAAACTCTTGGCACTTTAAAATTTATGCCGCGTTCAATAGTACATGGAATCGTCCGAAAACGTTGTGTGCTTATTTTTGGAAAACGTTAATCCCGGTATTGGCTGCTTCAATTATTGGATTTGCGATTTTAGCAGCAGTCACAATCATTGGCCAGGAAATTTTAACTAAATTCTTTGTTTTTAGCAGTCTATGGACATTAGTTCCAGCCTCAATTGGTGTAGGCATTTTAATTGTAGCAGTCATGGCTTTTATTGCTACCGGGTTAGTAATTGGTCCGTCTTGGCTGTTAGACAAATATAACGACAGAAAATATTATAAAGAAATTGAGCTCATTGCGCAAAACCAAGAACGAATTAAAAATGGACTTGAGCCTATTGAACGTAAGAAATCATTAATAGGTGGATACCTTAAAGCTCGTAAAGAAAAAGTCTGTCCTACTCTTGAATATAAGGCTAAATGATGAAAACGATTGTTAAGGCTTACTTTGGTAGCCACCTTTATGGAACGTCTACTCCTGAATCTGACGTCGATTTTAAAGAAATTTATGTCCCTCATGCTCGTGATATTTTGACCGGTAACGTTAAAGAACACATGAGCAAGAACACGAATAACACATCTTCTAAGAACACAAAAGACGACGTGGACCATGAGTTGTATAGTCTCAAATATTTCTTTAAACTAGCTGCGGATGGTGAAACTGTCGCATTAGATATGCTTCACACTCCACAAAGTCTAGTGGTTAAATCTGATTTGCCTGATGTATGGAAGTATATTCAAGATAACAGGTCTCGTTTCTATACCACTAACATGAAATCTTATTTAGGGTACGTCCGTAAGCAAGCTTCTAAATACGGTGTCAAGGGTTCTCGACTGGCTGTTCTTCGTCAAGCCCTTAAACGTTCTAATGAATGGGGACAATACTTTGATAATGGTGCAGTAATTCGTTTATCACATATGAAGAATGTTCTGCCTGTAGGTGAATTTGCTTCGTGGGTTGAAACCGAAAACGAGAAAACAGGTAAGCAAACATTCTATAATCTGTTAGACCGTAAATTCCAAGATACGTTAACCAATAAAGAGTTCAATGCCATCCTGGTTAAACTGGAAGAGAACTATGGCGAACGTGCTCGTAAGGCGGAAGCCAACGAAGGTATTGACTGGAAAGCATTGAGTCATGCATGTCGTGGTGGACTCCAACTATTGGAAATTTACAAAACCGGTGACCTGGTTTACCCACTTCAAGATGCTCCATTTATTCTCGATGTTAAGCTTGGTAAACATACGTTTAAAACTGTACAAGAATTCCTGGAAGATATTGTTGACCAGGTAGAACATGCGTCAGAACAAGCCGCTAAGAATGGTATGCAGCAAAAAGTAGATATGAGTTTCTGGGATGACTTCCTTGAACAAGTTTACTTAGAAAACCACAATTCGTACTATAAATGATAAGGGCCTTCGGGCCCTTTAGGGGGTCAAAATATTTTTAAAAAGTAGTGTACACGCTTTTAGGATATGTTATTATAGACCTATCAAAACAAGAGGAGAAAACAAAATGAAAACCAAAATGTTAGAAATGATTCGTGAAGCCGGTGATAAAGGTCTTATGGTTAACACTCGTGATGCAGACCAACGTCAAGCATTCGGTGAACTGAAATCTAAAGGTCTGGTTAAAGCATCCTTGGGAATCGGTAATGCATTACGAGTCACTTTGACTCCTGCTGGTAAAGCAGTGTTCTTTCAACCTCTTATCAAAAAATCTCGTCGCAAATAATTGTTTACTTTTGCTTTAAACATGTTATTATAGACCTATCGAAACGAAATGAGTAAATTGGAGAATAAAATGTTCAACGTTCAAATCAAAAAAGGTATCTATCGTAATAATGAAATCTCTGGTTCTTATGTTGCCACAAAGACATGGTTCCCGGCAAAGCTTAATCCTGAATGTTCCCACTTAGGTGATGGTAAAATTTTCGTTATGATTGATGGCTCTGAACGTGGAGTATGGGTCTTCAAATCAGACATCGTAATGGAAGGAGTTGAGACGTCACCAGTTGCAGTTATTGAAAGCACTGAAGATATGAAAACTCGTATCAACAAACGCTTTAAAGTAATGAACATGATGACGAATGGCATTATCGATGGCAAAATTCGTTCACTCATTATTTCAGGTGCAGCCGGTATTGGTAAGACGTATTCTCTGGATAAAGCACTTAATAATGCTAATGATAATGGTTTCATCAAATACAAAAGCATTAATGGTAAAATCTCTGGTATTGGCCTTTACGAACAACTTTGGCTCAACCGTGATGCAGACAGCGTTCTCTTAATCGACGACGTTGACGTATTCTCAGATATGGACATCTTGAACCTTCTTAAAGCAGCATTAGATACCGGCGATAAACGCAAAGTTTGTTGGAGCACTGCGTCATCTTATCTCGAGGATAAGGGTATTGATAAAGAATTTGAGTTTGAAGGTACTATCGTTTTCATTACAAACGTTGATATCGATAAAGAGTTAGAACGGGGTTCGAAACTTGCTCCACACCTTCAAGCTTTAGTATCTCGTTCAGTGTATTTGGACCTTGGAGTACACTCTAATGAAGAGATTATGGTTCGAGTTGAAGATGTAATATTATCTACTGACATGATGCAGAAACGTGGTCTGACGGATGCAGAAACGTATAAAGCATTGTCCTGGATGAAGGCTAACGTATCTCGTCTTCGCAATGTATCATTACGTACGGCTCTTTATGTAGCAGATTTTATTTCAACTGATAAAGATGGCTGGGAGGAAATCTCTGAAGTAACTTTACTGAAATAAGCTTATAGGAAGTTCTGAGGTAACAAAAGCCATAAAGATGAATAATCATATGGCTTACCTCAAAGAAGGACACCAGGAACCTACTGAGGGCATAGAAATATTTAAAAATAATGTTGTACAAATCAAAGAGGATATGTTATGGATTTTATGCAAAAAATTAAAGCCGCAGTCGAACTGTATGCTCATCGTATGGTTAGTTCTACGATGCAATATAGCGAGGAAGTTCGCCAGGACTCTTCCTTGAAAGGAAAAACTAAAGCCTTAATTACCTTAGATCGTTTGCAAAAGAATGCCATAGAGATGCTCTGGTACGACAAGGGTGTATATAAGAAAGAACAGGAAGAGAAACTTAAATCCGAAAAATTACATAAAATCCCGAAGTCGGTTTGGTTTAGTGGAAAAAATACTGAAAAAAGTTTCTTTTAGTTGTTTACAAGGTCTATGGTTATGTTATTATAGACCTATCAACTACTGGAGGTAAAACATGAACGCTAAAGATATTTTCAACCTGGTAAATTATAACGACGGTAAATTTAAATCTGAAGCACAAAGCAAGTTCTTTAATGACGTTGCTTATGGTAATGAGATTACCGTGGACGGAGGTCAGATTTTCAAATCTCGCTGGAATTGGATTGCTATCATCGATTCAGTTGGAATTGTGGAAGTCTACAAAAACACTAACAAAAAACGTACATTATTCTGGTCTCGTGAAACTAACGAGCAGTACAAAAAGGATAAAGCATCTCGTTTATCCAAAGTAACCCAGGAAGATATCGAGTTTATCAAGAAAGATATCGAGATGTACGAAAATTTAATCGCTGAAGACCAGGCAGTACTCGATAAGTTTGATGAAATTAAAGCTTCTCGTGAAATCCCTGACTTCATGAAAGAAACAGTAAACGAACGATACGCTCTCACTTCAGAACGTATTGCAAACTATACAAAACAGAAAGCAGAACGTATTAGTACTCTTCGGAAATTTGAAGAACGTTTAAAGACGGTTCACGCATAAACGCTTTACCCAAGGACGGGTTATAATGGTTCTGAGTTCCAATTCAATCTGAGGAAATAGTTATGAGCATTACATCTGATGCGGTAAAACATGAAATTAACGGTTTATGTGCTTCACAGATTAAAGTGTGGTTTAAAGACCATAATGATCGCAGAGCACTTAATTATGAGCAAATTGCTATCCAAGTTCATCAATTACTGACTAGTAAATTTGATTTTCATATGCCGTCTGAAATCTATACTAATCTGCCGCGAGCACTTATTAAAGCGTGTAAAGGTTATGGAAAATCAATGGCTGATGGAATCTTCAGCGCGCTGAATAAACTTAACGTTCTGTCGATGATTAACTCTAACAACATCCTGCGTAATCTAGGACGTACTGATTTGTTCGGACGTGAACAGGGTAAAATGCCTTTGAAATGGATTGTTGCTCATCTTAACGAGAACCAAACACGTTTTATGGCCGTATCAGCACGCTTACAAATGGGCCTAGATCGTCAGATGAACTTTAAAACTCATCCATGTTATTCAGGTTCAACAAACTTTTATAAATGTGAGCTTCAAAAGGTCGGTGGCAAAACCGTCTTAGTAGTTCGTGTAACGTTTGAAGGACGACGTCAAGGATATTTTGACATAATCGGCTCTGGACTTAAACATTGTGGATTTATCGACGAAGTTGATATCAAGCGAGACGGCGTTGGATACCGTATTGGGTATGTTTGTACTCTTAAAGAAGAGATTTCAGGACCAGCTCCAGGACTAAAAGACGTTAGATATAAAGACGAGCTCGTTGAAGAAATAAAAGAAGTTGAATATGATATCAACCAAGAAGATGCTCTTAAAGACCTTATTGATGAACTAAACCAAGACGTTATTCCGGTTCAGAAATTTGAATCAAAACATGCTGAGCAAATCAAATACTTTGAAGCTTTGATTAACGAACTTAATGTAACTATTCAACAGACTGACGATGAAATCTCACGATTAGCAGGCTTAAACGGTAAAAATAAAACAGAACGAGCTAATCTTATTCAAGTAGTAAAACTTCTTAAGGAATGATGTACAACCAAGGATGGTTGGAGTATAATAAATTTTTCAACATGAGGAATATAAAATGGCTTTTATTACACGTAGAGAACTTATCAAAGAATTTACCTCGAACGCATATACTCCAGGACCTAATCCTATCCGTATGCCTGTAAAGACTCCTGAAGAGATTGAGGAAATCTGTTCATATTATGGGATTAATTCTCGTAAGTTTACTCAATTTGAATGCGTTACTAACACACCCGTTAAAGAGTTCATTAAAAATGGCGAGTTCAGCCGTTTATTGGCCAAACAGAAACTTCGTAATTTTTGTATTGGCGGTGAAGGACAATATTTCGCTAAGCAGTTCCGGAATAACCTTAACAATCTGATGGCCATTGCTTCTCGTATTCGTCCTCAAGCAATTAACATGAAACATTTGAAATATACTTACGATAAGTTGGAAATCATGGTTATCAGTGAGAACGAGTTCACTCTTACGTATAAACCTAAGAATGATAACGTTGCTCGTGTATTCCACCAAGCGTTGGAAGTTTTAGGTGATAATATCCACCAGATTAAAGCAATTTATTCTCGTGAGCTTAATATTATCGACCCTATCAAGAATAAGGGCCATATCGCTATCCAGGCTCGTGTATCTATTGGTAAAAAGGTTCCTGCGCCATGGTGGCACAAAGACTCCGAATATTATCAAAATCTTAAAAAGGAAAATGCATTGTTTGAAGCATCGCTTACTGGGACCCCAATTGAACAGGCCGAAGTCCTAAATGCTTATTCTACTTCGGGTAAATCAATGTTTAAAGGTTTGCCAAATGTGTGCAAACTGTCTGCAGTAAAACTAAATGTTTCTAATGACCTTCTTCCGGTCGAAGATTACCATTACAATCAAATCAAGGCCACTATGGACCAACTGTCTGTTGAACTTGACAAAGCACAAGCTAAGCTTCGTGATGCTCAAAGTGTTGTAACGAATCTCCAGTTGCAGTATTCTAAACTTTTTAACGCAATGAATGCGTTAAAATCATAAATCAGTTTACAACCAAGGATGGTTGGAGTATAATGAATTTATCTTAACGAGAGGAAAATATTATGACACGTTCACATTACATTGAATACTTTGCAGGTCTTATCGCTAACGTTCATGCCCAACGTGCTTCTGGTGTACTAGGATTTGATGTTCCACACCGAGATGTAGTAAGTGGTATTCTTCGAGATTTTGGTACATACATAGGCCAAGAAAATCATATCTGTAAAGATACTCAAAATGCATATTCTCATTCATTAGGGACACTGCTTCAATGGTTCAAACGTTCTCGTTTATTATCTTCTACTGTAGCTCGCGATAACATTAAAAACTTTATGAAGCCGAGCTTTATTAAATCTGTGACATCTAAAACCGATTTGGTTGAATTCACTATTGTTAATGATGTTAAAAAGACTCATTTGGCTGATTGGTTATCTACCATTCCTGAAACTAAATTTGCTGATAAATTTGCTTGTGAATTCAATAACCAAGTGAATATGCTTTTTAAACATTCTCGTAAATTATTCACGGGCGGTGATGGTCGTACAAATAAAGTTCATGTTAAAGATTGGGTTACTGCAGTATTCAAACCAACTGGTAATGGTAACGCATCATTATCAATTGATATCCAGGTTCCTTATTACTACTCACGTAATCTCGGTACCATGAAAGCTGAAGAAATTAATAAGCATAACAAAACCATTCGTTCGCTGTCTTATAAACTTCGCATGATGTTAAGAATCATGGACGTGGTAGAAATGTATGATGAAACCGAAGATAATGGTTCAATGTTATACAGTCCTCGCATTCAAATTAAGTTGAAGAACCCTAACGAGTATAAGCCTAAGCCTATTAAAGAGCCTAAAGCAGAAAAAGTTGATAACTTAAGAGAAGAACGCGAATATCTCAAATCTCGTCTGAAAGAAGTCGAAGCCCAGATTGCAGAACAAACTAAATCGTTAAAAGCTCTGAATGCGAAAGCGGACGGTTTACGAAATGCCATTGAGGTGTTATAATGAAACTACGTCTTTTAGAGGATATTGATATGAGCACTAATCATGGCTTGGTTAAGTTTATTGACGATAGTTCAAAGATTGAATTTGTTCAGCGAGATAAAATCCACGGTGAAGAAGAGTTTGTTCCTCCGGCATGGAACGAAATAATGAAAATGGTTGAACGACGTGAAAATGCTGCCAAATCGGCAGCAAAACATCCATGCCCGGAATGTGGAACTATCCAAGTCCAACTGGTTAACTGGACAACTGATAACTTGAAATTGAAATGCCGTAAATGCTTCCACAAATTTGAGAGAACATTATAATGAGATATAGCCTTCGTTGTTTTATCATAGCTTTAGTTTTTGTTATTATTCCATTCATTTGGAACAGCCAGAATACTTACATGGAAACTAAAGTAATTCCTGTGGAGGTAGTGGAATTAATCTCAGGCCAATCTACAGGAAAATATTCTAAATTAGAATTTATTGCAGTCTATAAAGATGAGCAAGGACGAGTTTTTGACAGGCGTGTATCGCCATCGTTTTATACGCTTCTGAATAAAGGTGATACGATAGCTATAGAAATTCGTGAGATGGATATCAAACAAACTACCAAAGATAACTTGATTTGGTTCTTTGGTACAGTATTGTTGGTTTCTATCTGTATCACAGGTTTTATTACATGTATTGTATTTGGCATTGCATATTTAATCGATGAAAGGAAAAATAATGTTTAAAGTGTACGGGTATGACTCTACTATTCATAAATGCATTTATTGTGATAATGCGAAACGATTGCTGACTGTTAAGAAACAACCATTCGAATTCATTAATGTTATGTCGGAAAAAGGTGTGTTCGATGATGAGAAAATTACTGAGCTTCTGGTTAAGCTTGGACGTGAATCACAAGTTGGATTGACTATGCCTCAGGTGTTTGCTCCTGACGGAAGTCACATTGGTGGATTTGACCAACTACGAGAATATTTTAAATGAGTATTGATTTAACTTTCCCTGGCCCTTATGACCAGGGTGAATTAGAAGCTTTATTATATCAAGAAATGTGCTCTCGTGCCAAGAACGATATTCAGTATGCTATCGATAATCCATGGGGCGAATTTCGAGTAATGATGGGTAATCGAATCATCGGTGTCCAATGGCGATTCGTTGGCCTTGAGCCTGAGGACTATGAAGAAAACGAGCACGGTGACTGGATTCCTGTTGGTGAATATCACTGGGAATACGGTGGTCCTGATTTTGAAGTCTCTTGTTCATGGGTAGAACAATAACCTGCGAGAAAATTTTAAATGACATATTCATTAAATCTTAAAGATTTCCAAGATGTATACGAAGTTTGTGCCAATGAACTTGGTCCTGATGCTCCAACTATTATTGAAGTTTTAAATGTGCTCCCTTCATCATTAGCTTACGAAGCCAAATCATGGGGATGGAACGACACTGTCGTTCGTGATGACCTTTACGTCCTGATGAACGACATGATGGTTAAAAAGGCAGAACCGGTTGCACCAATGGTTACCATTACCGTTGAAGAATATAATCGCCTGCAAGCCATTGAAGAGCTTCTGTGGAACATTGAATGTGACCTGCCGCCAGGCCTAGAATCCTGGATTGATTATGAAGAGCTCAATAAACTCCGGGGTTAAGCCATGGTATTCGGCTCGATGGGAGACAGTCGAGCCAGACGTCGAAACAGTTTACAACGACGAAGAAACGTGTTATGATGAACCTTCAATAAATGAATTAATTGATATGGAGATTGGAAGAGATTATTATGCAAGTTAAATTATTGTACCGTTTATTAAAAAATGGCAAGCATGATTGGTATTTGCTTATTAAAACCGATCCGAATTTTTTCTCTGGACAACCATTTACAGTTCGTCCTACTAAACGTCAGCTTCGCAAAGCTAAACGTTCTCATCGTAACTTTTATAACGTTTACTAAATTATAAATACCCTTATCTATTTAAGGTAAGGGTTTATCATGTTATTATCAGGCGCAAAATATAAAGAAGAAAAACAAAAATTTTATGATGCACAGAATGGTAAGTGTCCTATTTGCCACCGTGAATTAGACCCTGATGTTCAAGGTAACCATCTTGACCACGACCACGAGTTAAACGGGCCAAAAGCCGGTAGAGTTCGTGGGTTACTCTGTTCTCTGTGCAACGCAGCAGAAGGCCAAATGAAGCATAAGTTCAACCGTTCTGGTCTTAAAGGTCGTGATGTCGACTACCTCGAATGGCTTGAAGCTCTTCTTGCTTATTTGAAACAAGATTATTCTTATAATAATATCCATCCTAATTTTGTTCCAGACAAAACTAAAGAGTTCTCAAGACTAGGTAAAGAGGAAATGATGGCTGAGATGCTTCAAAGAGGATTTGAATATAATGAATCTGATACTAAAACACAATTAATAGCTTCATTCAAAAAGCAGCTTAGAAAGAGTTTAAAATGAATGTAGTATATAAACTATCATTTATTAGTAGAATTAATGCTAAAACCCCGCCATATTATTATATTGGAAGTAAAACCAATTGCACTTTTGACGGAACGAATATTATTGATAAAAATGGTAAATTTTATTATTCGTCTTCGTCATCTTCCGAATTTCAAAAAGCTCTGTTGAAAGAAACACCAAAAGTTGAAATATTATATTTTCAATTAGTCGGAGATGAACAAATAACTAGCATTGAAGCTGAATTTCAAAAGAATATAGAAAAAGATATATGGAATAAAGAGTATTTTAATTTAGCATATGCTAATGGTCAATTTACAACGTACGGTGTTTCTCCTTCTAAAGAAACTAGAGAAAAGCAATCAATAACCATGATTAAAAGAAATCGTAATAAAGGTAAAAATCATGGATTTTATGGAAAGCATCATACTAATTTAGCCAGAAAGAAAATATCAGAAGCTTCTAAAAAATACTGGAAAGAAAATCCACATCGTGGATTTTCGCACACAAAGGAAGCTAAAATTAAAATTGGAATTTCATCTTCTATCAGGCATAAAGGAAGTGGAAATCCGATGTACGGCGTAAAACCTTGGAAAACTCCTAGAGCAATTAAATCTGGTACTTATATATTATGGTTAAAATACGCAGAAATTTTATATGATTATTTAGGTCCAGATTTTAAAAGTAAATCATCTATTTTTGCGGAGTTAAATTTACCGAAATTTAGAATTGATAATTTCATCAAAAGGTTTAAAATGGGTTGGAACCCATATTTAGACGAAGAATTTCAAAAGGATAAATTAGAATTATGTCTTTAGAGAAAGATGTTTTAAATTTTATTTCAAATAAAGATAAAGAATTAAATACCGAAAATGCCAACAAAGATTCTCGTGTCTTTCCAACAAAAAGAGATTTAATGGCCGGTATTGTTTCTAAACATATCGCTTGTAGTATTCTTCCGAGCCATATTGTAAATGCTCATAATGTCGGATTAATTCATTTTCACGATTTAGATTACAGTATATCATTGCCTTTTACTAATTGCTGTTTAGTAGATTTAAAAGGAATGCTTGAGAACGGATTTAAATTAGGCAATGCTCAAATTGAAACGCCTAAATCGATTGGTGTTGCTACTGCAATTATGGCACAAATTACTGCACAAGTTGCTTCCCATCAATACGGCGGAACGACTTTTGCTAATGTAGATAAAGTACTTTCTCCTTATGTTAAACGCACCTATGCAAAACATATTGAGGATGCAGAAAAATGGCAAATCGCTGATGCGTTGAATTATGCTCAATCTAAAACAGAAAAAGATGTATACGATGCATTCCAAGCTTATGAATATGAAGTAAATACTCTTTTTAGTTCAAACGGGCAAACGCCTTTTGTAACAATTACATTTGGTACGGGAACTGACTGGACTGAACGAATGATTCAGAAAGCAATTCTGAAAAATCGTATTAAAGGTCTTGGTCGTGATGGGATAACTCCTATTTTCCCTAAGCTTGTTATGTTCGTTGAAGAAGGTGTTAATCTTTATAAAGATGATCCGAACTATGATATTAAACAGCTTGCTCTAGAGTGCGCAAGCAAAAGAATGTATCCTGACATTATTTCGGTTAAGAATAATAAAGCTATTACCGGTTCTTCAGTTCCTGTTTCTCCAATGGGCTGCCGTAGTTTCTTGAGTGTATGGAAAGATTCGACTGGCAATGAAATTCTTGATGGACGTAATAATCTTGGTGTTGTAACACTGAATCTTCCTCGTATCGCATTAGATTCTTATATTGGAACCCAGTTCAATGAACAGAAATTTGTTGAATTATTCAATGAACGAATGGATTTATGTTTTGAAGCATTGATGTGCAGAATTAGTTCCTTAAAAGGAGTTAAAGCGACTGTTGCTCCTATTCTTTACCAAGAAGGTGCATTCGGGGTTCGTCTTAAACCTGATGACGACATAATTGAGCTATTTAAAAACGGTAGAAGTTCAGTGTCTTTAGGATACATTGGTATTCACGAATTGAATATTCTTGTCGGTCGTGATATTGGGCAAGAAATTTTAACTAAAATGAATGCTCATCTTAAGCAGTGGACCGAAAGAACTGGATTTGCTTTTAGTTTATATTCGACTCCTGCTGAAAACCTTTGTTATCGCTTCTGTAAACTCGATACAGAAAAATATGGAAGTGTAAAGGATGTTACCGATAAAGGCTGGTACACTAACAGTTTCCACGTTTCAGTAGAAGAAAATATTACTCCGTTTGAAAAGATTTCTCGTGAAGCGCCATATCATTTCATTGCGACAGGTGGTCACATTTCTTATGTTGAACTTCCAGATATGAAAAACAATTTAAAGGGACTTGAGGCCGTCTGGGATTATGCTGCACAACATTTAGATTATTTTGGTGTTAATATGCCAGTGGATAAATGTTTTACATGTGGAAGTACCCATGAAATGACTCCTACTGAAAACGGATTTGTTTGTTCAGTTTGCGGAGAAACTGATCCTAAAAAGATGAACACCATAAGAAGAACATGCGGTTATTTGGGAAATCCGAACGAACGCGGATTTAATCTCGGTAAAAATAAAGAAATCATGCATAGGGTTAAACACCAATGAATTATGATAGATTTTATCCTTGCGATTTTGTGAACGGCCCCGGATGCAGGGTCGTTCTTTTCGTTACGGGTTGTTTGCATAAATGCGAAGGGTGTTATAATAAATCAACATGGAATGCTAGAAATGGTGTTCCATTCACTGGTGAAACACTAGAACAATTAATTGAATGTTTGAATAATGATTATATAGAAGGATTAACTATAACCGGAGGTGACCCTCTCTATCCTGATAACCGAGATATTATTCATTGCATTGTTCAAACAGTAAAAAATCTTTATCCTAATAAAAGCATTTGGTTGTGGACAGGATATAAGTTTGAAGATATTAAACAGCTAGAAATGCTTAAATATGTTGATGTTATTATTGATGGGAAGTATGAGAAAAATCTTCCGACTAAAAAGCTGTGGCGAGGATCAGATAATCAGCGACTTTGGTCAAATACCGATGGGGTGTGGAAACATGATTAAATTGAATTACATTATGGATACTATAAATGATATGATTTTTCATTTTGGCCCAGAATTTTATTCGCAATATGGTTTAGTGCTTATCAATGCTTGGTTAATTAATTAAGGGTAAATATGTACAAATTTCGTAAAGGTTTAGCTGATTTTCTTACAACTGTAACGTTCTTTTTGTTTATGGCAGTTGGAGCTATTTTTCTTATTCCTTTTACTGGTGTATTTTTCGTGATTAGTTTAATTTCTCCAGAAAAGGGTTTATCCTCCAGCGAATTCAATGAACGTTTGGACAAAATTACTAATAAACTGAATTCTGTTCTTGATAAAAAGGCTTAATTATGATTAGTTTTGAGCGGTATGTAGTAGAGAGTTGGAATGGTTTTGATATGTTCGGTAATGACTATTATTTCTATGAATGTAGTCTGAACCCAAGCTTCTGGGCTGGACGTGAACAAGACCTCGAAGAAATCAACGCTCGTGCCGATTTGTTAGGTGAACTGCCTACGGTTTATTTTACCTTTGATGAATCCGGCTTCGTTATCCAGGTTTATTTTCCTGAAGAAAACTCTGGCGAGGATTCTGTTAATCCTCCTTATTGGGCTTACCAAGGAATTATTTCTCGTGGAACAAAACTCGAACTTAAAGAACAAGATTGAAATTTATGGCATCCCTGAAGAAGTAGGACGTTGTCCAGGATGTTATACTGTTACAAAACTTTTAAAGGAGCTCAATGCTCCTTATACATTTTATAAAGTCCTCACTAATAATGGTAAGATTGAATATGACCGTCCTTTAATCGTATCTCTTGCTAAACGTGCAGGATTCACTTCACTTAATATTCGTTATCCTGTCATATTTTTAAATGATAAGAAACAAAAGAATATTGCAGAGTTTAAAAAGTCCTTGATTTCATTAGGATATGACTCTGATATCATAGAAGATTGACCAGGTGCCGCCTGGTCTTCTTTATCTCATTTCTAATATAATCCATTGGAATCTTCACTTCACTATCTCCTTGTGCCCCTCTCAAATCAAAAAATATTTTCATAAAACAGTTTACATCCTCAATAGATGTGTTAAGATTAAACCATCTACTATAGAGGAAAATAAAATGACAATTGAAGATAAAGAAATTAAGGTTGACCAGTACTATTCTGTCAATGGTAATGCCATACAGATAACCAGAGTTTCAAACCTGGATGTTTGGTACCGTTCAATCAAATATCCAGAAATTGGTGAAATGCTTTGTGACCGTGGTATCTTCTGTTCAATTGCGAAGGAAATTAAGTCATGATTAGTTTAGATTCAAAGAAAGTTGTTCTAACCCTTAAAGTTAATGACGAGCGTCCGATATTCATTACCATTTCCGATTTGAACGTTGAAATTGCTAATGGAGTTCGTACTTATCAAGCAACTAAAACTCATTGGGATTATATCCCGATGTTGACGCTTACTCAGCGTTTAGAATCAATCGGTCTTAAAGACCTTTCAGTAAGTGAAGTGAATTTTATCAAACGCGTTGTATCAATCAACCTCTGAGGTACTTATGGGTAAAACATATCGTCGTAAAGATTTGAAAGTTCGCGATTACGACTATTTTGGTAAGCGTAAAGCTCCTGACGGTGTTAGCCACAAAGACATGGTTGAAAACATCTTCCGCTCAGATAAATGGAAACGTATGAAAGGCGTTGATTCTGAAGTCAAGAATGAAATGAATCGACAACTCCGCAAAGAAGTTCGTAAGTTGAAAAAAGATGTTTACAGTAAAGAAGAGTATGATTATAATACTTCTCATACTGAAGCCAAACGTAAAGCTAACGAATGTTATCGTTACAGTTGAGGAAATTATGAATATCAAACGCTGGCTTTTTAAGCAAGGGTTCTACACTTTAAATGCTACTCCAAAAGGCGATACAACTAAGTGGTCAGTAACTGACTGGATTAAATTTATTGATGAAAATGGCAATTGGGAAATTTAAATGAATCCTGAATCTATGTTATCTCAAAAACTTCGTGAAGAACGTGCCGAATTCTTTGCCAATATGAAACTCAACGGTGTTGAGGATGAAGACTTCTTACGCTGGTTCTGGATTTACAAATACAAAGAATGCCATCACGCTGTACTACTGACTTGTGCAGTTATGTACGAAGGCTGGAAAGGCGCTAAAAAGTTCGGTTAATAATGTACAACGATAGGAAGACATGTTATTATCTTCCTATCGTCTTAAAATGAGGAAAATATCGTGGCCCAAGAATTAGATTTTATCAAATTCAAAAAACACCTCGACGTTAAAATTGGGGATTCAATTGTTAGGATTGAGTATGACATTTTAACAGATGCTATTACTGTTAGTTGTGATGGAAATAGTTTCAGCTTCGATACAACCGAAAACAAATACCCAATCTATAAAGGCATCTTTGATATGGGTGTTGATATTACTCCACGTGATACAAATTACTTACTTTTCATGCTTAAAAAATAGTATACAAACTCTTGAGAGATGAGTATAATTCTCTCGTTGGATAATAAAATAACCGAGGAAAATAATATGTCTACTAAAATCAAAAACGTAGTTAATTCTTTCGCTTTCGATAAAGTTGTTGCTCTTCTGGAATCCGGCAATATTGTTACTCCTCAAGTTCTTGACGCGTGGGAATTCCGTCTTTATGAAATCATGCAAAAACACGACCAGAAAATTGGACGTAATTCTATTCGTGAAATTCTAGTACAATATATTCTTTCTGAATTTGACGTTGCTGCATTTGGTGTTGAATCTAAAGCTTATCAGAAACATGAAATCTCTGAAAAGACTATCCGTCGTATGAAAAATCAACGTAAGAAAAAATTCGTTGACCTGAAAATTGTTAAGGCGGTAAAATGAGCGTATTAACAGAAACTTTGATTAATGACCTGCGTCTAGCTGGTTACGAAGTTGGTACAAATAGCCTAGGTCTTCCTCAGATTGAAGGGCCTGGATTTATCCTAGAATATGAATTCAAACAATGGTGGTTATATGCTACGGTTGACGATGCGTTGAATATTGATTTCGTTGACCAATTTGATTCGCTGGATGCTGCTCTTGAAGCAGCAAAGGAACTAGAATGAAATTAACTAGAATCAGTATAACTGAAGAAAAGCTGGGCGAATTTTATGTTGACGAATACATGAAAGTCACGTATTTTCCATTCGTTAAAGGTGTTGGTTTTTGGGAAACTCATGTATCTCAATTAAACGAAGGCGACTATAACGAAACACATGAGAACTTTTTAGATTTTCTTTATAATGCCGGTCTTACTGAGCTTTATATCGATATCCATGAGTTCAAACGTTTAATGGAAAAAGTGTTTCAGGCTTATTGTTTGCTCCGATAGTATCTCGTGCTTTAAGATAGGTCTCTAAATATTATGATATAATAGACCTATGAATTGAGCCAAGAGGTACTTATGACCGAACAAAAACCTAAAAATAACTATGTGAATAATAAAGAGCTTCTCGCCGCTATAATCGAGTGGAAAAAGGAGCTCTTAAATAATAAAGACCCAAACAAAATTATTCGTCAGAATGATACCATCGGTTTAGCAATTATGCTTATCGCCGAAGGCCTGTCCAAACGTTTCAACTTTTCAGGATATACCCAGTCTTGGAAGCAGGAGATGATTGCAGATGGGATTGAAGCCTCTATTAAGGGACTTCATAATTTCGACGAAACTAAGTACAATAACCCACATGCATACATAACTCGAGCTTGTTTTAATGCTTTTGTCCAACGTATCAAAAAAGAACGTAAGGAAGTTGCAAAGAAATATAGTTACTTCGTTCATAATGTCTACGACAGTCATGACGATGATATGGTAGCGTTGGTAGATGAAACGTTTATTCAAGACATCTACGATAAAATGACGCATTATGAAGAATCCGCTTATAAAGCTCCTGGGGCTGAAAAGAAGGAAGTTGTTAGCGATTCGCCTAGTTTGGATTTTTTATATGAGGATGACAATTGACATCTCTAACTACTTAGAAGAACCTTTTGACGAAGCAATCCCTTATTTGGTAAAACTGTTGGGTCGTGAATTTAAAATTAATTTTGACATCGACCCTTTGAACCCACATGACGTGTCATTTTCGATAAACGGGACTCCAGTTGAATATGAGTTCTGTATTGAAGAGGATGGACGTTTTTATTTTAATTTAATGAGATAATATGACTACCGAGATTATTGAAAATAAAGAAGCAGAAGATGCAGTAGCTAAAATGCTACAAGAAATCCAAAAGAAAAATGAAGCTGAAGCACGTAAAAAATCCGAAAAGATTCTTAAAAAGAATCGTTTTGAACTAAACCGTCTTTATGCTCATGCTCAAGAAGCAGCAATTCAAAACAACTTCGAAGCTTACGAATATGCTATTAAGAAATCTCGGGATATTCTACGACAACCATACAATGACAAGTTAATTAAAATCCAGTGGGTTACTACTCGTCAGGCTATTGAGGACATCATTAATGGCGCTAGTTCAAATAAAGTTTAAACGTCTGAAGCTGAACGCAGGGTTCACCCTTAAATTGGGAGGTCCTCTTTGTGTTAAAATTTCTGAAAAGGAATACCACGACGGTTCTATTACAGAAATTTGTCCGCCTATTGTAAAGGCAGACCCAAAACAACTCGTGTGGGTCGATTCATTTCAAGTTAAGAAATGGTGGAAACGATGAGAGAAATTGATTTAGGCATTTTCTGAGAGGTGCTTATGCATGACGAACATCCCGACTTCTGAAAATTTCGATAAAATCCGTAAAGGCAAAGCAGAAAGAATGAGACGTTTTAAAGAGTCTTATGATAAAGCTAAAGCCGAAGGAACTATTACATACAAGCCCATTCGATTTAAAAGTTCAAATGAGCCTCTGTACGGTGTACTATGCGGATAGGAACTCTTCGGAGTTCCTTTTTTGCTTTATAAACGGATGATAGAATGAATTAACTAATGAGGAAATAATATGAAAATTTTGCACTTAGGCGACTTCCATATCGGAGTCAAACAAGACGACCCATGGGTTCAAGATATTCAACGTGATGGTATTCGACAAGCAATTGAATACTCTAAGAAACACGGGATTAAAACTTGGATTCAGTACGGTGATTGGTTTGACGTCCGTAAAGCAATAACACATCGTACAATGGAATTCAATCGTGAAATCGTTGATATGATTTCTAAAGCAGGCATTCACGTTCATGTCACGATAGGAAACCATGACATGGCGTTTAAGAATACAATAACACCTAACACTGTTTCTGAATTGTTGACTCAATTTGAAAACTTTACTATTTACGAGCATCCAACTACTGTAGATTTTGACGGATGTCTGATTGATATCGTTCCATGGATGTGTGAAGAAAATACAGGTGAAATCTTAGAGCACATCAAGACTTCTTCTGCTGCGTATTGTGTTGGTCACTGGGAACTTAACGGCTTTTATTTCTATAAAGGAATGAAGTCTCATGGGCTTGAACCTGATTTCTTAAAGACCTATAAACAAGTCTGGTCCGGCCACTTCCACACAATCTCTGAAGCTGCTAACGTCAAATATATTGGGACACCATGGACCCTTACTGCAGGTGATGAGAATGACCCGCGCGGATTCTGGGTATTTGACACTGATGTTGAACGTATGGAATTTATTCCTAATGAAACAACATGGCATCGACGAATCACTTATCCGTTTAAAGGCAAAATCAATTATTCTGATTATACTAATCTAGCCTTACGTGTTATAGTATCAGAAATTGATTCAGAGTTGACTAAGTTTGAATCTGAACTTGAAAAAGTAGTTCACTCTCTTCGCATGGTTTCTAAAGTTGATAACAGTGTTGAATCTGATGATGACCAGGAAATCGAGATTAAATCACTTCAAGATATCATTAAAGAATATATTGACGCGATTCCAGATATCTCAGACGAAGACAGAGAAGCGCTGGTCAAATATTCCAACGAACTTTATATTGAGGCAACACAATGACTTTAGATGAATTTAATAATGCTGGGCTTGGACTTGAAGTTGAAATGGACGTTAAAGACGATGATGGATTCGAGAACACTATCAAGTATTGGATTGAGCCATTACGCGTTGAAGGCAACGAAGTTAAAGCAGTTCATGTCTGCACCGACTGGGCTATTGAATTTAGCTTTAATATAATGGACAACGATACTCCCGGCTCTATTCTTAAAATGGCTGAAGCGTGTATTGAGGATGCGTATAATGACGAAGACTGATTATGAAATCCATCGTCATGAATTTAGTATTGGTGACGGTTATATTGGTATCGTTGAATGGACTGAGAATTACGAGGAATCAACTCCTCGTTTCTTTGGAACAATGTATGTTACCTGTGAGTATGCACCAGGTGTTGTTATGTATGCAGAACTAGATGAATATTTTGCTGATAGAGATGACATGTTAAAATATGTAGAGGACTTCATTCGAAGAGAATACATATGAAATCATTTAAATTAAATCGTGTTCGTTATCAAAACATCATGTCGGTAGGTGGGAATCCTATCGATATCCAATTAGATAAAGTCCAAAAGACATTAATCACTGGTAAAAATGGCGGTGGTAAATCTACGATGTTAGAAGCCATTACTTTCGGACTTTTCGGTAAACCATTTCGTGATGTTAAGAAAGGACAAATCATTAATAGCACGAACAAGAAAGAGCTCTTAGTTGAGCTTTGGATGGAATTCGATGATAAAAAATACTTCATTAAACGAGGCCAAAAGCCCAATATTTTCGAAATCTCCGTTGACGGTGTTCGTCTTGATGAATCTGCCAGCAGTCGTGACTTCCAAGAAGAATTTGAACGTAGCATCGGAATGTCATACGCGTCTTTTAAACAGATCGTTGTGCTTGGGACGGCAGGGTATACCCCTTTCATGGCTCTTAGCACCCCTGCTCGTAGAAAACTTGTCGAAGACCTTTTAGAAGTCGGCACACTCGCTGAAATGGATAAAATCAATAAGTCTCAAGTTCGCGAACTTAATTCTCAGGGACAAGTTCTTGATGCCAAGAAAGATGGTGTTATCCAACAAATTAAGATTTATAACGAGAATATCGAACGTCAAAAGAAATTATCTGGTGATAATGTAGCGCGTCTACAGAATATGTATGACGACCTAGCCAAAGAAGCTCGTTCATTAAAAGCAGAAATCGAAGAAGCTAATGAGCGACTACTTAATATCGTTCTTGATGAAGACCCTACTGAGGCATTCAACAAGATAGGACAAGAAGCATTCTTGATTAAATCTAAAATCGACTCATACAACAAAGTTATTAAGATGTATCACGACGGTGGCACATGTCCTACTTGTGCATCACAATTGCACCAGGGTGACCCTATTGTCTCTAAGATTACCGATAAGCTTCATGAATGTAATCACTCATTCGAGCAACTTACCTGTCACAGAGATAATCTGAGTGTCCTAGTTGATGAATATAGAGCTAATGTTAAGACTAAGCAGGACCTTGCATCTGATATTCGTACCAAGAAACAAGCAATGATTGCCACTATTGATAAAGCTAAGAAAGTTAAAGCTGCAATAGAACAAGCCTCAGCAGAATTTATCGACCATGCCGATGAGATAGCTTTGCTTCAAAAAGAACTTGATAAAATCATTAAAACAAAATCAGATATCGTTCTTGAAAAATACCATCGTGGTATTATCACAGATATGTTAAAAGATTCTGGTATTAAAGGTGCTATCATTAAAAAATATGTGCCTCTGTTCAACAAGCAGATTAACCATTATCTTAAAATTATGGAAGCTGATTACGTGTTTTCTATTGATGAAGAATTCAATGAATCTATAAAATCACGTGGTCGTGAAGATTTTAGTTATGCTTCATTTAGTCAAGGTGAAAAAGCACGCATTGATATCGCGTTGTTGTTTACATGGCGAGATATTGCTGAAAAGGTCTCTGGTGTTAAAATCAACACTCTGATTCTTGATGAGGTTTTTGATGGGGCAGTTGATTCTGAAGCTGTTAAGGCTATAGATACCATCCTTGGTAGTTTACAAAATACTAACGTGTTCATTATCTCTCATCGAGACCATGACCCTCAACGTTATGGACAACATTTGCAAATGAGCAAAGTTGGACGATTTACTGTGATGACTGTTTCATAAACGCTTTAACACGATGTGGTTATAATGACCACATCAAATTAAATGGAGAACAACATGGAGTATTCAACCGGCCAACATCTTCTCGTTGTCCCTGAAATTAAAAAATATGTTTTGACCAATACGTTTTCAGGTGAAGAACATATTGTTACTGAACAAATGCTCAAATCTGCTTTTAAAGATGAGTATAATAAAATAATGTCTAATCGCAATTCCGCATGGACAGTTACCGACTTCTACGAATAAGAGAGAAATAATATGTTTACTACTGCTAAAGGTTTCACTGCTGCTGATCTGAAAGTTACTTCTATCCGTACTGACGCTAACCCACATAACCATAATCGTGTTCGTAAAGCATGGGTCCTGCATTGTGATGACGCAAGTGCTAAAAAGCTTCAATCTCTTCCACAAGAAACTCGTTTCATGATTTATGGCTTTATTGATAACGATGTATCTGATATGTGGATTCATCTGATGCGTAAGCACTATAAAGATTCTATCGAAGCAGGTGCTAAAATCGTTCTTGATAAAGACGGTTCTGAACGCCTTGAAGATTTTTACTGTGTTGATGCCGACGAACAACTAATTGCAGCTGGCGAAATTGTTGCTTCTAAAATTCCAGAATATATTGAATCACTGCCTGAAGCTATTAAAAAGCAGATGGTTGCTGCATAATAAATTTGTTATAAACTTTGAATTGTCTTGAAAGGAAATAAAATGAAACTGTCTAAAGATACTATCGCTATTCTGAAAAACTTTGCCTCTATTAACTCCGGCATTCTGCTGAGTCAAGGTAAATTTATTATGACTCGTGCAGTTAATGGCACCACTTATGCGGAAGCAAATATCTCTGATGAAATTGATTTTGACGTAGCACTTTATGATTTGAATAGCTTCTTAAGCATTTTGAGTCTAGTGTCTGATGATGCCGAAATTTCAATGCATACTGATGGCAATATTAAAATTGCAGATACACGTTCCACAGTTTATTGGCCTGCTGCCGACAAGAGCACCATTGTTTTTCCTAATAAGCCAATTCAATTCCCAGTGGCTTCTGTGATTACTGAAATTAAAGCTGAAGACCTTCAACAATTGCTTCGAGTTTCACGTGGACTTCAGATTGATACAATTGCTATTACAAATAAAGATGGTAAAATTGTTATCAATGGCTATAATAAAGTTGAAGATTCCGGACTAACTCGTCCTAAGTATTCTTTGACTCTTACCGATTATGATGGTTCTAACAACTTTAACTTCGTAATCAATATGGCTAATATGAAAATCCAGCCAGGTAACTATAAAGTAATGTTGTGGGGAGCTGGTGATAAAGTTGCAGCTAAGTTTGAAAGCTCTCAAGTAAGTTATGTTATTGCGATGGAAGCCGATTCTACTCACGACTTCTAAGTCAAAGCTTTACGTTTAATGTAGTACGATTATGGAGGAGAAATCCTCCAGTTTAATGATAATGAGGAAAATTACATGATTACTATCAATTCCAAAGAACACATTCTAGAACAGAAATATCGTCCTTCTTCCATTGACGAATGTATTCTGCCCGCGTATGACCATGAAACATTCAAGTCTTTAGTATCTAAAGGAAAACTTCCTCATATTATTTTGCACTCTCCTTCTCCTGGTACAGGTAAAACAACCGTAGCAAAAGCATTATGTAATGATATCAATGCCGAAATGATGTTCGTCAACGGTTCTGATTGTAAGATTGATTTTGTGCGTGGCCCGTTAACTGCATTCGCTCGTTCAGTCTCAATGGAAGGCAAGCCTAAAGTTATTGTTATTGATGAATTTGACCGTAGTGGCCTTGCTGAATCACAACGTCACCTTCGTACGTTTATGGAAGAATTCTCTAGTAACTGCTCTATTGTTATTACTGCTAACAACATCGATGGAATTATTGAACCATTACGTAGTCGTTGTCGAGTTATCGAATTCGGACGCCCAACCGAAGAAGATAAAATCTCGATGATGAAGAAAATGATTCATCGTATGGTTGAAATCTGTAAGAACGAAAATATCGAAATCGCTGATATGAAAGTTGTTGCAGCTCTGGTTAAAAAGAACTTCCCGGACTTTCGTCGTACAATTGGTCAATTAGACCAGTACTCGTCTAAAGGTGTTCTTGATGCAGGTATTTTGTCTATCGTAACTAACGACCGTGGCACAGTCTCTGATGTTATCGAAGCAATGAAGAACAAAGATATCAAACAGCTTCGTGCATTAGCTCCAAAATATGCTGCAGATTATTCATGGTTCATCGATAAATTAGTTTCAGAATGTTATGACCAAGTTGCACCTGGTAAAAGTATTATTTCGCTTTACGAAATTGCAGGCGAAAATAATAAGTTTCATGGATTAGCAAGTAATATTGAATTACATGTTATGTATATGCTTCTTCAACTGACCTGCGAACTGACTTGGAAATAATATGAACTTATTTGATGATGACGTCCAGCTTAACGAGCACCAAATTGCATGGAAGTCTAATGACGCTGATGCGATTCAAAAATGTGCTGATATGTTTAAAGAAAAACCTGAGAATGAATTCTTTAAAATCATTAATGCTATTAATGAAAAGAAACCTATGTCAATTGCTCAGGTCGACTACTCAAAATTTATGGTTGAGAACTCATTATCCCAGTTCCCAGAATGTATGCCAGCTGTTTACATGATGAACTTAGTCGGTTCTGAATTAAGTGATGAAGCGCACTTCAACTATATGATGGCGGCAATTCCTCGTGGTCGTCGATTCTCTAAATGGGCTAAACTAGTCGAAGACACTTCAGAGTTACTAGTTATCAAACTGTTGATGAAACGTTACACAATCAACATGAATGATGCTACTGAGTATAAGCGGCTCCTTGAAAAAAATAACAAGTTGCCAATAGTCCTTAAAGAACTGAAGGCCATGGTCACTGATGAATTTCTCAAAGAAGTTACCAAAAACGTGAAAGAACAAAAACAATTTAAAAAATTAGCATTGGAATGGTAAAAATGATTGAAATTAAATTGAAGAACCCTGAAGATTTTCTGAAAGTCAAAGAGACTTTGACCCGTATGGGCATCGCTAATAACAAGGATAAAGTCCTTTATCAGTCCTGTCATATCCTCCAAAAGCAAGGTAAATACTACATCGTCCACTTTAAAGAAATGCTGCGTATGGATGGACGTCAGGTTGATATTGACGGTGAAGACTATCAGCGACGTGATTCGATTGCTCAGTTGCTTGAAGACTGGGGATTGATTGTTATTGAAGACTCTGCTCGTGAAGATCTGTTTGGCCTGACTAATAACTTCCGAGTTATCTCTTTTAAACAGAAAGATGACTGGACTTTGAAAGCAAAATATACAATTGGTAATTAAAGCAATGGGACTTCGGTCCCATTTGGAGTATAATAAGTTCATCATCAACAAACAAAAGACAATAACTCGTCTAAAGGAAATTAAATGAAAGAATTTTACTTAACGGTTGAACAGATTGGTGATTCAATTTTTGAACGTTACATCGATTCTAATGGCCGTGAACGTACTCGTGAAGTAGAATATAAACCATCACTGTTTGCTCATTGTCCGGAAAGTCAGGCTACGAAATATTTCGATATCTACGGTAAGCCGTGTACTCGTAAGTTGTTCGCTAATATGCGTGATGCCTCCCAATGGATTAAACGCATGGAAGATATCGGACTTGAAGCACTTGGCATGGACGATTTCAAATTGGCGTATTTGTCTGACACTTATAACTATGAAATCAAATACGACCATACAAAAATTCGTGTGGCTAACTTCGACATCGAAGTAACATCTCCGGATGGGTTCCCTGAGCCGTCACAAGCAAAACATCCGATTGATGCTATCACCCATTATGACTCAATTGACGACAGGTTCTACGTATTTGATCTATTGAATTCTCCGTATGGTAATGTAGAAGAATGGTCTATTGAAATCGCTGCTAAGCTTCAAGAACAAGGTGGTGATGAAGTTCCATCCGAAATTATCGATAAAATCATTTATATGCCGTTCGATAACGAAAAAGAATTGTTGATGGAATATCTCAACTTCTGGCAACAGAAAACTCCTGTCATTTTGACTGGATGGAACGTTGAGTCATTTGATATTCCATATGTGTATAACCGAATCAAGAATATTTTCGGCGAATCTACTGCGAAACGTTTATCACCACATCGTAAAACTCGTGTTAAAGTTATCGAAAACATGTATGGTTCTCGTGAAATCATTACATTGTTCGGTATCTCTGTTCTTGATTATATTGACCTTTACAAAAAATTCTCTTTTACCAATCAACCGTCGTATTCTCTGGATTACATTTCAGAATTTGAATTGAACGTTGGTAAATTGAAATATGACGGTCCTATTTCTAAACTTCGCGAAAGTAATCATCAACGATATATTTCTTATAACATCATCGACGTATATCGTGTATTGCAAATTGATGCTAAACGCCAGTTCATTAACTTGAGTTTGGACATGGGGTATTATGCTAAAATTCAGATTCAATCCGTGTTCAGTCCAATTAAAACTTGGGACGCTATTATTTTTAATAGCCTTAAAGAACAAAACAAGGTGATTCCACAAGGTCGTTCTCACCCGGTTCAACCTTATCCTGGCGCTTTTGTTAAGGAACCTATTCCAAATCGATACAAATATGTAATGAGTTTCGACCTTACATCTCTGTATCCAAGCATTATTCGCCAAGTGAATATTAGCCCAGAAACAATAGCAGGAACGTTTAAAGTAGCTCCATTGCATGATTATATTAACGCTGTTGCTGAACGTCCTTCTGATGTGTACAGTTGTTCTCCTAACGGCATGATGTATTATAAAGACCGTGACGGTGTAGTTCCAACTGAAATCACTAAGGTCTTTAATCAACGTAAAGAACATAAAGGTTACATGCTTGCAGCTCAACGTAATGGTGAAATAATTAAAGAGGCATTGCATAATCCTAATCTTTCTGTTGATGAACCATTAGATGTTGATTATCGTTTCGACTTCAGCGATGAGATTAAAGAAAAGATTAAAAAGTTGTCTGCTAAATCTCTTAATGAAATGTTGTTTAGAGCTCAACGTACTGAAGTTGCAGGTATGACTGCCCAAATTAACCGTAAATTGCTTATCAACTCACTTTATGGTGCACTTGGAAACGTTTGGTTCCGTTATTACGATTTGCGTAATGCTACTGCAATCACAACATTTGGTCAAATGGCTTTACAGTGGATTGAACGTAAAGTTAATGAATATCTGAATGAAGTTTGTGGTACAGAAGGTGAAGCTTTCGTTCTATATGGTGATACAGACTCCATTTACGTATCTGCAGATAAAATTATTGATAAGGTTGGTGAATCTAAATTCCGTGATACCAACCATTGGGTAGACTTCTTAGATAAGTTCGCTCGTGAACGTATGGAACCGGCTATTGATAGAGGTTTCCGTGAAATGTGTGAATACATGAACAATAAACAACACCTAATGTTCATGGACCGAGAAGCTATCGCTGGTCCTCCGCTCGGTTCTAAAGGTATTGGCGGATTCTGGACTGGTAAGAAACGTTATGCATTAAACGTGTGGGATATGGAAGGCACTCGTTACGCTGAGCCTAAACTCAAAATCATGGGTCTAGAGACTCAGAAATCTTCGACCCCTAAAGCAGTACAGAAAGCTCTTAAAGAATGTATTCGTCGTATGCTTCAAGAAGGTGAAGAATCATTACAAGAATATTTTAAAGAGTTTGAAAAAGAATTCCGTCAATTGAATTATATTAGCATCGCGTCGGTATCTTCTGCGAATAACATTGCTAAATATGACGTAGGTGGATTCCCTGGCCCCAAATGTCCGTTCCATATTCGTGGAATTCTGACGTATAACCGGGCTATCAAAGGTAATATCGATGCACCACAAGTTGTAGAAGGTGAAAAAGTATATGTTCTGCCTTTACGTGAAGGAAACCCATTCGGTGATAAATGTATCGCATGGCCTTCTGGCACTGAAATCACAGATTTAATTAAAGACGACGTACTTCATTGGATGGACTACACTGTTCTCCTTGAGAAGACATTTATTAAACCACTTGAAGGATTCACATCAGCAGCGAAACTCGATTACGAGAAGAAAGCATCTCTGTTCGATATGTTCGATTTTTGATATAATGCCATGGACGGTAAACTAATTAAATGAGAGAAATATGAAAACTACTCCTATTACTATCGCTATTGACGCAATCATAAAACAAGCTTCTTCTTTGGCTGCTATGGCCAAAGTAATTAGTCAAAACCCTGCTCGTTATAATGCTATTCTAGAAACTCTTCGACGCCCGGGACTTAGTAATTATGAAAGCCGAGTAATTATTACAGGTGTTGGTAAGAATGCTAATATTGCAACTAAAGCTTCTGAGACATTTGCTTCACTCGGTATCCCGAGCATGTATTTGAACACTGGCCATTATTCTCACGGTGATGCAGGATTTATTGCGCCTAATGATGTGTTGATTCATATTAGTCGTTCTGGTAAGACTGAAGAAATGATAGGTGTTGCTAAACATCTTCGTATGATTCGTCCTCAGGTTAAACAGATTCTGTTACATTGTAACCCTGACATTCCACAAGAATACGAAGCTCTTTTTGATTATACGTTCTGTACCGGTATCGCGGTAGAAGTTGACGAGAACTCTTTAGCTCCGACGATGTCCACCACATTGTTGTTAGCGCTTATCGATACGTTTGCTATCAACCTTTCGTCTGAACGTGGATTTACCTCTAATGACTTCCTTAAGTTCCACCCTGGTGGTGCACTAGGTGCCATGTTACGAGGCGAACAATGAAAGCAATAACAATAGGACTTTTACTATTGATGCTTGTCATGACTATCTACTGGAGCTTAACGGCTCCAGTAATGATTCCGACTCTTATAATCGGATGGATTATGATTGGACTACAAGCGAAGTATGAATGCTTTAACTAGAATAGTGTACAATACTCCTACTTACCAATGAGGACCACAACATGAAAAAAGCTGTTATTCTTGGTGCTGGATTGGCAACTCGTTTATATCCAATTACTCACCATATTCCAAAAGTTCTTGTCAACTATAAACAAGACACTATTCTGAGCAATTTGTATACAATTTATTCTGACCTTGGCGCAGATGAAATTATTGTAGTAGTTCATTCAAAATTTGCTGAAACTGTTCGAGCTTATTGTGAGCAAGAAGGGTTCAATGTGACTATTCATACAGTTGATGAAGCGTATGGTTCTGCTTATGCTCTTGCTAAATTATATAAAGATTTAGATGGCCATAATGTAATTGTTAACTGGTGCGATATTATTCCTGACTTTGGTTCATGGTCTTGGAATGTTAACGCAATCTATGTTAAGGGTGATGAATGTCGATATAATTTCGATGGTGAAAATATCACTAACGTAGGTTCAACAGGCGGTAATGTTGTAGGAATTTATCAGTTCAAAGACTGGGAATTCTACATGGGTTCTACTGATGAGGAAATTCACGAATACTGCAAAGGTCGTGATTTCGTAGAATTCCTTTACGGCAGCGCATTCAATAAATCAGAGCTTATGAATCTAATTGATTTAGGTGATATGCCTAAACTTGAAAAAGCTCATGAAGTTCGTGAACTTAATCGTAGTTTTAATGCAGTTGAAATTGGTGAAGAAACTGTAACTAAATTCGCATTAACTGAACAAGGTCGAGCTCTTCAGAAAGATGAGATTTCGTGGTATTTGAAAGTGAAATCAGATTCAGTTCCTCAGTTAGTTTCTGTTAATGAAAATAACTTTGAAATGGAACGCATTAAAGGTAAGCCGGCATTTGAATATATTAAATCCAAATCAAGTCTTGCTCGTCCACAAATTGTTGATGCAATTTTAGATGCACTGAAATTCAGCACAGACACGTATTTTGTAAGTCCTGAAACTGTTCGTCGTGATTTCACTAAAGAATTCTATACGAAAGTTATTGATCGTTGTGAAAGCATTCAACCATTGATTGATTCATTTGGTAAAATCACACATGTGAACTACACTAAGATTGGACGTCTGAAGCCAATGCTGAAACAAGCTTTAGAACACCTTATTCGTTATCATAACCGTTCTCAGGGACAGTACTCTGTTATTCATGGTGACCCGAACTTCAGTAATACTATGATTACTGATAACGGCGAAGTCAAGTTTATCGACCCTCGTGGATATTTTGGCGAAACCAAGATTTACGGGCCAAAATTGTATGATGAAGCTAAAGTGCTTTATGCTGTTTCAGGTTATGATGAATTCAATGCTAATCCGACCTGGGGACAGTTTACTATTGATGAAACAACTTGTAATGTGACTATTAACATCAATCCATTAATTTACAAATATGGAAAGATGAGTTCGTTTAACGAGTATCATCATTTGGCGGTGGCAATTATCTGGATTGCATTAGGTGGTTATTTCAAGAATAATCCACTTAAAGCGGTAGCCGCATATTATAAAGGTATGGAACTTCTGACTAAGCAATTACGTAACATGGGCCGTGTACTTCAAGACGGCTCTATTAGTTATGACGTAGCAGAACCTGTAACGGCTACTCTGATTACAAAAAATCCTGGTAAATGGGTACTAACTGATAAAGAAACTGGTGTTTCCTATCGTCCAATCGGTGGCGATATCACTCATCAATGGGAACGAATCTAATGCACCGTGTAGAAAACATGCTTAATCTTTGTTTTGATGTCGATGATTGTATAACAGAGTGGAATAACAATCGTGATTACGTGAACTTCAAGCCAGACGTCGAAATGGTGTCTGCCATTAATGCCCTGTATGATGCAGGGCATACCATAACGCTTTACACTGCTCGTGGTATGAAGTCAGTAGGTCCTGGTCGTATAGCAATTGACATTCTCCCAAGTCTGATTCAGAACTTGGCAAACATTGGCTTGAAGTACCATAATTTGCTAACACATAAACCAGTATATGATTGGATTATCGACGACAAAGCTATGCGTCCTGACGAATTCAAAGCTCTTATGAATAAAGGCGAATTCGAAACATTTAAATCATATAAACCGAACCTATAATAATTTAAGTAAGACCTGCAAAAACCATCGCATCAATTAACGCGAGATGCAAAAAATGAATACTTTTAAAATCGGAACGAATTTTGATTTAGCTCTTCTTGATAAAATCGTAGAGCTCAATAAAACTTATCCTAATAGCTTGATAAACGAAGTATATGGCTCTACAAGAGAAATGGCTTTTGTAGCGGCCAGACCTGATTTTAGGCTTCCTGACGTTGACAAAAAGATGTTAGAAGATTACGTTAAACGTTGTAACGAATTAGGTATTTGCTTTAACTATACACTCAACACGATAAATCCTGGTTCAAAAAGAGAACTAGTCGAGTGGAAGAAGAAAGCTATTCAGGATTATGTTCAGTATCTTTGGTCAATAGGCGTATGGCGTATTACTATCGCTAACCCTGTTGTTATGGAAATTGTTCGTGAAGTCAATAAAGACATTGAGATTGAAGTTTCAACAATTCTACATGTCGATGCTGTAACTCAAATAAAATACTTGCATGACCAATATAATATCAAAAAGGTCTGCTGTGGAATTCATAAGAACCGTTCAGTTTCTTTCCTGAAGCGTGCAGCAGAGTTTTGCAATAAGAACAATATAATATTTGAAGTTCTTGTAAATGAGTTCTGTTCTAATGCTGGTAAAGGGTATACAACACATTGTAGCTATCGTGACTCTTGCTATATTTTCCATAGTACTGATGTTACAGTTGATGATGCTAAATCCTTAAATGGATATCCAATGCAACACTGCATTAAAGCTCGTGATACAGACCCATTTAACTGGTTGAGAACTCGTTTTGTTCGTCCTCAAGATTTGAAACTTTATAATGATATTGGTATCACTCAATTCAAAGTTTCAGGACGTACAGGTAGCACAGACTACATTTTGAAAGTTCTTGAAGCATACGCTTCTGAAAAGTTTGAAGGTAATTTGTTAGAACTGTGGAAGCCTTTAGAGACTATTTTCACTCTTGAAAACGAAACTGAGTTTTCACATACAGTAAATATTGAAACCTCTTTGTTAGATGGCTTTTTAGAAAAAAGGTGGTTCAGACATCCAGATTTCGATTGTGCTAATGAAATCTGTGGGACGACGTGTACATATTGTGAAAGATATTATAAACGTCAGTTATCTAAAAACGGGTTAGCAGAAAACTCTATATCTATTATTGATATAACTAACTCTGATGACGCTCTGAGGTACCCAGAATGATTTCTAGAAAAACTTTTAATCACCAACTTAATGAAGAGATTTTGACTATAAAACTGAACACTAACGAACAAATTCTTAAAAAGGCCCTTATGGGCCTGTTTGAAACCAAAGCGGCTAAAGTGATTAAAGAACCTGTTCAATTAGAATACTACGCTGATGCATTTCTTCACAGTGTTCTTGGAAGTATCGATGCTGAAGCTTTACGGTATATCAACACTGCCAAGAAATTCAAATAAGCTTTACGAATCGAGTATATAATAAATTGTATTGAGGTAAACATGGGAAAACATAACACAATGAAATATATCAAAGCCGCAGATTTTCAAACCGCATTTAAAGCAGTCAATCGTGAAATTTTAGAAAACCCGGAATTCGTAACTGATTCTCGTATTGGACGTTGTAATGAAATTGGGTCTATGACAGTAGTTGTTGACACTCCATCATCATTCAAAATGACCGACCCACGTATTAACCGCATCTCTTATGAATATGCTGAAGACTTCTGGAAGTTTATGATTTCTGGTGGTACTGACGCAGAAGAAGCGTTTAAGGCATATCCTAATGTCGCTAAATTTATTTCTAAACCAAAATCAGATGCTTTGCCTGCGAACTTCAACACTTTCTATGGTCCTCGCATTGCGGCCCAATTACCAGCTCTTCTAAAAGAACTTAAAGAGAAGCCTAACTCTCGAAGAGTTGTGTTCCAAATTCTAGAAAGTTCTGATCAGGCTTTGCTTGATTCGGACGAAACGCTTGAATATCCATGTACTGACTCAGTGACTTATTATATTCGTGATGGTAAGCTTTATACCCACTGCCATATGCGTTCTCAGAACTGTGCTGTTGTTATGCAGTTGGATTTTTATCTCCAAGGAAAATTACTTCATTATATCGCTAACGAATGTGGTGTAGAAGTTGGTGATTATACTCATACCATGGTAAGTGCCCATGTGTTTGAACGTGATTTTGATTATGTTAAAGGATTCCTTGACTAATGGCTATTTTCCGCGTACCTATCTTGAGTATGCGGTCTTATGAAACTGGACAGTATGCTATCCTTAAGGATGGCAACTTCCAACTTCATTTGCACCGTGCTAATCCAGGTGATGTGATTACATATCCACGTAATGCATCTGATATTAAAGAATGCGAACGTCTTTTTCCGGAATTTAAGTTTGTTCCATTATGGCATAAAGATAACGCGTATAACACTCGTAAATATTTCTGGTCTGAAAATGAATTTGTGGTTGATTCATTAATTGCTTATTATGATTGTGATTTTCTAATCACAGATATCACTGGATATGATGGCGCTTTTGACGTAGAATTCAATTTCAATATCACTGCAGACCCTAATAAACCACGTTTTTATATTGATGAATTCTTAAAAACCGACATGTTGTCTGTTAATCGTTCACTTCAAACTACTGTGTTGAATGAACGTCAAAAAGAAGTGCTGGTTAACGCAGGTGCAGATGGTAATAAGATTATCGTAACGCAGAAAGTTATACGTCCTTCCGTCATGCAGCGTCTTGTAGGTGATTTGGCTCCTATTCATCTAGATGGTATTTTTCATCCATTTCGAATTAGTGACCCGTGTTATCGTTTTGAACAAGTGGTTGAATGCGCAATTCAATTAGGTCAACCGCTTTATATAACCGATCCAAATAATAGCTTCGACAGAAATAAGTATCCTGAAGAAGCGCTGATTCGAATTTTTAATCCAACTAAAACTGAGTACTATCAAATTCTTAAAGGACGTCCGAAGATTCAATATTTCGAAAATCCTGAAGAAGTATTCCATCCAGGTCTTGGTGAGTTCATCTACTTTAATGCTTTAATTTCTTCGCCGTATAATATACCTAAATACGAAGATGTCGTAATCGAGGAATAAAATGGCTAAAATTATTTTAGTAGATGGCCCGGATAATGCTGGTAAAACAACTTTCATTAATGACATAATGGAAATTAGTGAAAGATATGTAAAGATTGATTTCCCTAAACGAACAGTTGATGGGCGTTTCGATGTTAAGTCTCGAAATGAAGTTGGCTGTTTCGAAACGATGTTGAATTATTTAGACCCTACTAAGATTTATCTGTTAGACCGTGGATATATTAGTAACTGGGTCTATGGACGTATTCGACAAGATGCGGACTCGGTTCTTGACGTTTATGAACAAGATTATATTCGTCTTTGCCAAAACCATGATGTGTTCACAATTATTTTAACACGTAACGAAATGACTGAAAGTTTTGAAGATGACCTTATTACTTTGTCTTCATTCGGTTTTAATACAGTCATTTCACATTTTGAAGAGTTTGCAATTCATAACAAAATCCAAACGTATCAATTACTTAATCATGATGGTTCTAACAAAGTTATAGGATTTAATGCAAGCGAACGTAATAATTTGATTACAGAAATCATCAAATGGGCTCGTTAAGAGCCATTTAAAGTTTTAAATGCTATATAACCCTTAGTATATAATCATCTTATCTTTTAAACATGAGTAAAATATAATGATGCCTATGGAAAAATACAATGTCTGATTTAAAATCTCGTCTGATTAAAGCTTCTACTTCTAAAATGACTGCAGACTTGACTAAGTCTAAGCTGTTTAATAATCGTGATGAAGTCCCTACTCGTATTCCGATGTTGAATATTGCACTAGGTGGTGCTCTGAATGCAGGATTGCAATCAGGCTTGACTATTTTTGCTGCACCTTCTAAACATTTTAAAACATTGTTTGGACTAACTATGGTTGCAGCGTATATGAAGAAATATAAAGATGCAATCTGTTTGTTTTATGACTCAGAATTCGGTGCTTCAGAATCTTACTTCCGTTCGATGGGTGTTGATTTAGACCGCGTAGTTCATACACCAATTCAGTCTGTCGAACAACTTAAAGTCGATATGACTAATCAGCTTGACGCTATTGAACGCGGTGATAAAGTTATTATCTTTATCGATTCAATCGGTAATACTGCATCCAAGAAAGAAACCGAAGATGCGTTGAACGAGAAAGTTGTAGGTGATATGTCTCGTGCTAAGGCACTTAAATCTCTTTTCCGTATTGTGACCCCGTATCTGACTATTAAAGATATTCCGTGTGTTGCAATTAACCATACCGCAATGGAAATTGGCGGATTGTATCCTAAAGAGATTATGGGTGGTGGTACGGGTATTCTTTATTCTGCTAACACTGTATTCTTTATCTCTAAACGTCAGGTTAAAGAAGGTACAGAATTGACTGGTTATGACTTCACGTTGAAAGCAGAAAAATCTCGCACCGTTAAAGAAAAATCTACTTTCCCAATCACGGTTAATTTTGATGGTGGTATCGACCCATTCAGTGGCTTGTTAGAAATGGCAACTGAAATTGGTTTTGTAGTTAAGCCTAAAGCCGGTTGGTACGCTCGTGAATTCCTTGACGAAGAAACAGGTGAAATGATTCGTGAAGAAAAATCATGGCGTGCTAAAGCTACTGATTGTGTAGAATTCTGGGGACCGTTGTTTAAACACAAACCTTTCCGAGATGCAATTGAAACTAAATATAAACTAGGCGCTATCTCTTCTATTAAAGAAGTTGATGACGCTGTTAACGACCTTATTAATTGCAAAGCAACAACTAAAGTTCCGGTTAAAACTTCTGATGCTCCGTCTGCAGCAGATATAGAAAACGACCTTGACGAAATGGAAGATTTCGATGAATAATCTCGATGATTTAAATCTAGAAATCGTTGATGAATCCCCTTCTTCGGAAGGGGAGGACATTCGCAAAGAACGAGTGTTTAATGAATCTCTTAAAATTATCCGTTCAGCAATGGAAAATGTCATTCAAGAGATTCTGATTACACTTGAAGACGGTTCCCATCATATAGTCTATATTACAAAACTAGACTGGGTTGATGGTAAAATCGTAATGGACTTTGCAGTTCTTGACCAGGACAGAAAAGCAGAACTTGCGCCACACGTCGAAAAATGTGTTACAATGCAAGTACAACAAGCTTTTAATGAACGAACCAAGAAAAAATTTAAATTCTTTTAAGGAGTTATCGTGGTAGAAATTATTTTGTCTCATCTAGTATACGACCAGGCTTATTTTTCTAAGGTCTGGCCTTATATGGATTCTGAGTATTTTGAGCGTGGACCGGCAAAAAACGTCTTTAAAATTATAAAGAGCCACGTTAACGAATATAATGCAATGCCATCCATCAATGCATTAAAGGTGGCTTTAGATAACAGTTCTTTAACTGAAGCTGAATATAAAGGAACTTCAGACCTAATTGAAAAATTGGCTGATACTCCTGAAGACCATGAATGGTTGGTTAAAGAAACTGAGAAATACGTCCAGCAAAAAGCGATGTATAATGCTACATCCAAAATCATTGAGATTCAGTCTAATGCTGAACTACCTCCAGAACAACGTAACAAGAAAATGCCTGACGTAGGAGCTATTCCTGATATTATGCGTCAAGCACTTTCAATTTCGTTTGATAGTTATGTTGGACATGACTGGATGGAAGACTACGAAGCACGCTGGCTTTCTTATCTAAATAAAGCACGTAAGGTCCCGTTCAAATTAAACATTCTAAATAAAATCACCAAAGGCGGTGCAGAAACAGGTACACTAAACGTTTTAATGGCCGGTGTTAACGTTGGTAAATCTTTAGGCCTTTGTTCACTTGCTGCAGATTATCTTCAAACAGGACATAACGTTCTTTATATTTCCATGGAAATGGCTGAAGAAGTTTGTGCTAAGCGTATAGATGCAAACATGCTTGACGTATCACTTGATGATATTGATGATGGTAACGTATCTTATGCTGAATATAAAGCCAAGATGGAAAAATGGCGTTCAAAATCCACATTAGGACGTTTAGTAGTTAAACAGTATCCTACTGGTGGAGCTAATGCTAATACATTTCGTGCATTGCTTAATGAGTTAAAACTTAAGAAGAACTTTGTGCCATCTGTAATCATGGTTGATTACTTAGGTATTTGTGGGTCTTGTCGTATCAGAGTTTACACTGAAAATAGCTACACATTAGTTAAAGCTATCGCAGAAGAACTTCGTGCATTAGCAGTAGAATCTGAAACAGTTCTATGGACTGCAGCTCAAGTAGGACGTGCAGCATGGGATGCTTCAGACATGAACATGAGTGATATCGCAGAATCAGCAGGTTTACCAGCAACGGCAGATTTCATGTTGGCTGTAATTGAAACCGAAGAACTTGCACAAGCTGAACAACAACTTATCAAACAAATCAAATCACGATATGGTGATAAGAATAAGTGGAATAAATTCCTGATGGGTGTACGTAAAGGCAACCAGAAATGGATTGAGATTGAGCAAGAAGGCATGAACACACCTAACACAGTAAATGAAAACGCAGGTGCTCAGATGCGTCAGGCAGAGGTGAATCGTACGGAACGCGTAGGTAAAGCCAAGGCAACACGGGCTGACTTAGATAGCTTAGCCAATGAGTTAAAATTTTAATAAAAAGGAGACTTCGGACTCCTTTCGGGGTTTACATCTTCCTCTAGGCATGATATGATGAACTTACACCAACCAAGAGGAAAACATTATGAATATGTCTCAAGCAATTTTTACTGCAATCACCGAAAACAAAACTGTTGAAGTAGTTTCTCCGCTGGCAACCTACGTTATTCTTGCTCCTAAAACTATTGTATCTCGTATGGAAAACACAGGCAAACGTATCGTACAAATAGTTGGAGCTGGAAATCAAAAACTTGATTATCTACGAACCATCAAAGCTTATGAACATTTCCAACTCGAAAAAGGTTCTCCTATCCAGGTAGAACTCGTAAATGGTGATATCGTTCGAGCAATGTTCCATCATTTCTATGCATTGAATGACCCATCTAAAGCGGTTCGTTTAATTGCATACGACGCAAACCAAAACGAAATCAACGCAGATATATCTAAATTACGTTTTTAAGTTTACTTCTCCAGTAGTTGTGTTATTATAGACCTATCAACTACTGGAGAACAAAATGAAAACCATCGATTGTAAAGCAGAATTTAAGATTTTTTATCACGGTTCGAGTAGTTCAGCTAACATCGAAAACATGCTTTGTCCTCCTGAGGAAACAGGAGTTCTGTCTGAAACTGGACGTAAGAAAAACTTGGATCGTGTATTCTTTACTGAAGATATCGGTTTAGCAAAGATTTATGCAGGACGAGCAGCACGCTCTTATGGAGGTGAACCACGTCTCTATCGAGTAATTTCTCCGGTAGATGTAGTTCAAATGAATGATACTAAAGGCGCTACAGTTTATCACGCTGAATGGGCATTTTGCGAGGAAATATGAGCAAATTAACTAAAGTTACTTTTATCGGTTGGTTTAAAAGCGGTGAGATGTTCACTAAAGATATCATGTTATCAGGTGATCGCGAAGAAATCGAGTGGGTTACGGTACAACTTGCTGAAGTGAACAATGCATTAGTTAAAGCATTTATTAATGACGAGAAAGTTTTTGAAGCTGATTTCAGAGGATAATATGTATTCAACTGTGTTTAAACCATCAACATACGAATTTGCATCAACTACACAATGGAAAGCTCTTATTCTGGAAGGATGGGAACTAATGATGGACTGCGAAGCATCTGAAAAGTTTCCACACGGCAAAGTGGACTTCGTTAAATTTGCTGTACGTCCGACTAAACGACAGATTCGTCAAGAAAAACGCAAATTTCGCAAAAGTTTAAAATAGCTGTTTACAAGCACCACATACTGTGTTACTATTTTTCTATAAACTACAGAGGAAATTGAAATGAAAAAATTAATAGCTTTAGCAATGGTATTTGGATTAACTGGATGTGGTGCCCATGGCTTTATTCCTAATAACGTTGGCCAATTGATTTACAATCCGAATGTTAAACAATATGAACAACCTAAAGTTGAAGTGGAAGACCCGGTTACTGTAGGTAATCGAATGATTCAAGCTGATGCTCATGCTCAACGTTATCGTGATTCCGATACTGTAGCTATGTCAAAAGAACAGCGCGTTAAAGAACATTGCTTACAGGCTACTGAAATCGCATTCATTCGTTATGTTGAAACAACTGGTAAAGAGCCTACCCAGAAACAAATCGCGAATAACTACATCCAGTGTATTGAACGTTTAAACAAATTTAATTAATTGGTTTACACCAAAGTTAAACCGAGATACTATAAACATAACAAATCAAGAGGAAATTATCATGGAATTATTCGTAGCTAGTTCAGTAGCAGTTTTAATCGCAGGTATTGGTTCAATCATCATTTACATGTTGCCTTGGGTAATCGCACTTATTCGTGGCACAAAAAGCACAACAGCAATCTTCTTTGTATCTTTACTCTTTAACTGGACGATGATTGGTTGGATTGGAACTTTAATTTGGTCTATCGTTGCCGAAAAGAAATCTGCTCAGCAGCCTCAACAAGTAATTATTATTCGCGAAAAAGAATAAACTTGTTTACATTATAGATGGACTATAGTATAGTAGTCCTATCAAATCAACTAAGGAGTTAAAATGAAAAAGTTATCATTGGCAGCAATCTTACTTGCAGTATCATGTGCACCGGCTCCAGTTACGGCAGGTTATGATAAAGACCTCTGTGAGTGGTCAATGACCGCAAATCAAGAAGATGTTGAACAACAAATCTTCTCTGATATCATGAACATCACTAAACGAGATCGTCCTAATATGGTTAATAAAGTTGTTGAACAACTTAAGTCTGGCGGTATCATGCAGTACAACTATGTTTTGTATTGTGACCCTAATTTCGATAACAAAGATATCGTAACCGAAATCACAGGTGAATAATATGATTTATTATATGCACAAAAACGCGCCGTTTAAATATGGTAAATTTCCTAATGCACAATGTTATAATATAACGCCGAATGAAAATAATAACGGATACCATATTGGTGTAATTTTTGTAATTGTTAAAGATAACGAAATTGTTGCCTGGGCAGATTTTAAAGGTACAACATATGATGTTAATCCTATGCCTTTCACATATTACAATATAATGGATTTGGCATATGATTATAATTGGTTTAATCATGACACGTTGGCTCATATTGAAGGTGTAGGATTTGACATCTCTTATTCTAGCTATTCATTATGTCCTATGAGCCGAGCTCACGGTAAAGATGTATCATATCTTTCAATTCGGAAACGTGTAAACTTCAAACGTAGTACAGAGTACGTTGGTGGACTCTTTGTTAAAGATAATAAAATAACCCGTATTAGTTATCCTTTAAGTGAAGGTCAAAAAGATGTTGATGTTGATTTAGACTTAACCGAAAATAACATTAATCATATTGCTTCTGTATATTTTGATATCGATGAAAAAATTGTAGTGTGTGGATACGAATTACCACCTGAAGAAAAGGCTGAAGCAATTGAAGTCGAATTAGAAATTTCTGTCGATGACCAAATATTTAATGCATTTATGAATCGAGGTTAAAATGACTACTGCAATTTGCACTGGTTCTAAAATTAGTGTTTTTACAAGTTTTGAAGATTACGAAGTTGTTTCAAAACACCAATGCCATATTAGCGTAAAAGCTAATGATGGTGTAATTTGGAATATTCCACAGTATGAAGGCACTACATATGAAGTCACGGATATAAATGGTGACAAAGCAATCTTTGTAATTGATTAAATATACTCAGGAGGTACCTATGGGTATTATTAACACTGCAATAGATTCTGTTTATGCATATAAGTTTATTCGACTAATGCAAAAACCTTTTACCGAATGGAAAGCATACGAAGCCAAAATCATCGATGAACGTGGAAGTGTTCTTAAACGTCCTTCTACTCCCGAAGAGAAAGCAGCGTATACACCTTTTCATGCTTCAGTTCGTTCAATGAAGCGAATGATGAGCACTGTTCCAGGTCTTAATGGAATGGCCTCAATGATGTCTGCCTGGAGTGCTGTAGCTTCACGCTATAACATTACGGAAGAACAGCAGAAAGAAATATTTAAAGAACTCCCTTTATTTGAGGATATGGTCGCCGGTGATTCAGGTGGTAGTCCTCAAGCTATTGCATCAGGAACTACTTCAGGTGCAGTCGTAAATAAAGGTCCAGAACAAATTCCTTCCAAGAAAAGAAAGCGAATTAAAGTAAATATTAATAAGTTGTGATATGATGGCCTTATTAATTTAAGGCCTCTGGAGAATACTATGGCTGAATGGATAGATAATGAATTTGCTTATCGTGCGTTTTCTCACCTACCTCGTTTTAGACAAATCAATAATTCAAGCACATTTAAATTAACATTTCGATGTCCAGTTTGTGGCGACTCCCAGACAGATGCAATGAAAGCTCGCGGATGGTATTATGGCGGTACTCCAGGTAATGTGCATTGCTATAACTGTCAATATCATAATACAATTTCCGGATACTTAAAAGAGTATGATGAAGAGCTTTATCGCGAATATCTAATGGAAGTTCGTAAAGAAAAAGCTAGAATGGAACCAAAGATTGAAAAGGTTCCTGAAGCTAAGCCGGAGCCAGAGAAAAAGACTATAAATTCTTTGCCGTCTTGTTCTCGTCTGGACAAGCTGCCTGAAGAGCATCCTATTGTGAAATATGTTAAGTCTCGGTGTATTCCTAAAGAATCATGGAACAGATTATGGTTCACATTAGAATGGCCTAAATTGGTCAATAAGATTCAACCCGGTACGTATAAGAAAGAGATTCCAGAACCGCGTTTAGTGATTCCTATTTTTAATAAAGATGGGAAGGCCGAGTCATTCCAAGGACGTGCACTTCGTAAAGATGCTCCTCAGAAATATATCACTATTAAAGCGTTTGAGTCTGCAACAAAAATTTATGGTGTTGAACGTGTTAAGGAAGGGGACGTCTGGGTAATGGAAGGCCCTATTGATAGTTTATTCATACCCAATGCAATCGCTATTACAGGCGGCTCAATAGATTTAGATGTGGTACCATTTAAAGAACGTCGGGTATGGGTAATGGATAATGAACCTAGGCATCCAGATACTATAGCTCGTATGAAGCGATTAGTTGATGCAGGCGAACGCGTCATGTTCTGGGACCGAGCTCCATGGAGATCAAAGGATGTGAATGATATGGTAATGAAAGAAAATGCAACACCACAAGAAATTTTAGAATATATGAAACAGAATATTTCAAGTGGGTTGCATGCTAAAATGAGATTATCTCATTATTCGAAGATTTAAACAAGCCCTATAATAGCAAAGGCCAAATCAACTACAGTATCCAATGGAACAGAAGGAACTATAATACCATTAGCAACTAACAATGGCGCAATCCCGAAGTTCCATGAAATAATGCCACCTACAACTATTGCGGCGATAACGGTTTTCTTTTTATTGCCTTTAATAGCGTTGATTAACGATGGAAGTTTAAACATAATATCTCCTTAGTTACCTTATTATTTATTACGCTTTATAAAATTAATGTTAGAATTAACTCTCTTATACTGAATTGAAAGGAAAAATAATGGCACACTTTAACGAATGTTCACAACTTATTTCTGGTGTTGATAAAGCAGAAGAAGCTTATTTTAATGCTCTGATTCATGAAGATAAAGACCCATTGCAGGTAATGCTTGATATGCAGAAATCTTTACAGGTTCGTTTGGCAAATGACAAGCCTGAACATAACAAACATCCTGACGAATTGGCTACTGCTGGCGATGTTGTTGATTGGCTGCGTAATCAGAAAGATTATATTGATGACGAATTCCGTGAACTGCTGACTTCACTTGGCGGTATGAGCAATGGTGAAAAAGCCGCTAGCTCTGTATGGAAGCCGTGGAAAGCACAACATGCTGAATATCGTAATCGTCGTATCGATGAACTTTCTCCTGAAGACCAGCTTGAAATTAAATTCGAGATGATTGATATCCTCCACTTTGTTCTGAATATGTTCCAAGGTCTTGGTCTTACTGCAGAAGAAATCTTTAAACTTTACTACTTGAAAAACCAACACAACTTTGAACGCCAGGATAATGGTTACTAATTAAGTTATAAATACACCTGTATGTAATTAAACAACAAAGGAGTTAATTATGGGTGGTTACGTTAATATTAAAACCTTTACACGTCCAGCTGGTGAAGGCAAAGAAGTTAAAGGTATGGAAGTTTCTGTACCGTTTGAGATTTATTCAAACGAACATCGAATTGCAGATTCCCATTACCAAATCTTTCCATCAGAAAAGGCAGCTTATTCTGATGTCGTTTCTGATGCAGCAACTTGGAAAACTAAGAACGCTGCAATGTTTACCCCTACATCAGTAAGTGGTTAAATAATTTAAGGAATCCTTCGGGATTCCTTTTTTTCGTTTCTAGAGTTTACAACCACTAAAAACTGTGTTAAGATATTCTTACTTATTCAAGAGGAGAACAATATGTTAAATCGTTGGATTAAACCTAATAACACATTAGGCGCTTTGATTGCTCAAGAAGTTTCATTAAAGTACGGCCTTGGATACTATGATGATGTTGTGGTACATTCTTTCATGATGGACGGTGAAGACGTCAAATTTAATGCCGAAATCCGCTGGGATGATGGTGGTGTTCGTTTTGTTAGAGGAACAATTAATGCTTACGATGCTGAAGAAGTTGTTTGCTGTTAAACCAGGCGAAGGTGTGATGCCTATTCCTGATACACACGAAAAAAGTTGGGAATATATCGGTGACGGAATGATGGAAGAAGTTGTTCGTCCTAAGTCTGCTTCAAACTCTTCAAGTTATAATCATTCATACGTATCGTCTTGGCCTGGTGATTCTGGGTCAAGTTATTCTGATTGTGGTTCAAGCTCAGGGAGCTGTGAATGAACAGAATAGTAAAATGGTTTAAAAGCTGGAATGATGGAGTCGAACCAGAAGATTGGTTAGATGTTTTTGAAGAGAAAATGGTCAAAGAACTCCAGAAGCATGAAGAGAAGCTCGTCGAAGATGAAGGCGAACGTATTGTAAAACTTTATATGGGTGAACCATCGAGGAAATTATAATGGATGCTATGCTATTTAAAATGTATTTGCTTGAAGCCAAGTCGTTTAAACATATACCAGTGGAAGATAAGACTCCACTAGAAATAGCTATTCTCATTAACAAAAGTCTAAATAATCCGCAATATATCATAGAAGAATTCTGCAAATTGCAGATTCCTAAAGGTTACAAAATTCGTGTAGAGCGAGTTGGAGCTATTACTCGTTCTAAAAATTCTCCGTTTAGTCTTGAAGAAGGCATAAAGGACTTAGGTTATGAATCTACGGAAAATGCAGTTTATGTGAATCCTGAAAAGCGTTTAGATTTGTTTGAAAAGCGAGACCATAAGTATTTTGCCAAAAAATACTTTATTACATCATTAGCAGATTTAGTTCATTTGCAACGAGCTATTTGGAAATTTTTTAAGACAAAAGGTGTAGCGCTAGAAACATTCTCTGAACCAGCTAGTTTTTATCTAGGTGAATAATATGGACCTTATGAGTATGTTTGACGAGCCTGAAGTTGAGGCTCCTAAAGTGCATCGTAGTGAACTTATTGATGAACTAGATAGTATTATACAACGACACGGCTTTAGTTTACCTGTTGAAGCCCTGAAAGACCTTGCATCTTATTATGACGACCCTCCACCATGGAGTCCTTGGAAATGAAAGAGAAATTTAAAGAGAAATTCTTACTAGAAATCAAGGAAAAAGACTTTGAGACATGGTATCGAATGGTGAAAGGGTTGACGTTGCTTTTTAAAGCATCCTTATTCATGTTAGAACAACCTGGCCCTGATGGACCTTTAGTAGGAAAGCTTAAAAAGTAGTTTACATTCCCTCCTCTCGTGTTATGATAGGCTTATCTTTAAATGGAGGTCTATCATGACATGTCAATCTGAACTTCAAGAACGCGAATACCTAACAAATCTGATTGATAGCAAATTCACCCGCCAAGAACAAAACATTCTCTGGGCTTGCACCGATTCTAAGGAAGACCCGGATTTCCACTATGAATTAGACCATCTTGTTCGTAAGCATATGACTTCTACAGTACCAGTAGAACTCTACCGTGGTGTAACTCCAGAAGAAGCAGAACGTCTTTCCCTTCTTTCTGTTGGATGCCATTGGTCTCCTGGACGAGTAACATCGTTCACAACTGATTTCAGTACAGCTCGTCAATTCTCTGGGAGTTGGGAATATCAGACGTACACTATTCTTAGTCTCAGGAATGCTCCATTCATTTTTGATTACTACCAAAACATGATTAACATTGTACTCGCCGGAAAGAACCCTAAGCATGTTATGGAAGAAACACGTGTTGACGTCCTAGATATGATTGAATCTGAACAAGAGTACATGGTCTCAGGTATCTCTAGATTCGAGATTGTGGAAATTGAAGACTTAGAATATGACCCTTTATCTCGATTATACAAAATCATTCATTTGAAAATGTTGAATTTTTAGTGTACAAACTCTTCCGACGATGATACTATACTTTTATCAACCATAGGAGAAACCTAAATGTTTATGCCGTATAACGAGTGTGAAATTGAAGAAATGGTTCGTTGTGCTCAAAACCCCGAATATCAAGATGTATTGCAGTACGAAATTGATAGTCAATTCAGCGACATTGAACAAAGTGTACTGTGGCAGTGTATGGAAAACAAGCCCGATAGCATCCAACAAGATTTAAGTTCAATTGTTCGTAGAAATTGGTCGTCTTCTGTTCCTGAGACAATGTATCGTGGAATCTCTAAGAAAACTATGGCCACACTCGATGATAAAGGCATTGGTAGTATTATTAAATTTGACAGAGTAATGAGCTTCAGCCCAGTGTTCGGTGTAGCACGTAACTTTGCTTCATATAATTTTTACGGAACATTTAATATGTTCTGCATCAAAGATGCACCATTTGCTTTCAACTTCCGTGAACATATGCTTAACATGATTCTGGCTGCGCCATCTTGTGAGTTCAATGGAGCTTTCCCTGAAGCGACAAGAAGGTCTAATGCTAGACTTATATCCGACGAATGTGAATTTATGCTCCCTATAGGGACTACACTGCGTGTAGATTCTATTATTCAAGATGGACGTTATACAATCTGGAATCTGTCTATTGTCAGTTACTGACTGAATTGGAATAACCGGATGGAACTCAGAACCATTATAACACATAAAAAATTAAAGCATTTTACGAAAAAAGAGTGTACACTACCTGAGGGCATGATATTATAGACTTATCAGCTAAATGACCTAACGTCCGTAAGACAGAGGAAAATATTATGTTATCAAATAATAAAATTAACAAAATCAATCGTCGTCTTGACCACACCAGAGCTTCTGCGAAGAGACGCTCTAAGGATTTTAACTTAGACTTTAATTACCTTAAAAACATTCTTGATCAAAAGGCCTGCGCTTACTCAGGCGAATCTTTCAATAACTCTGTTGAAGGTGAGAAATTATCCTTAGAACGTTTTAATAACGATATCGGCTACATTAAAGGTAATGTTATCCCAGTTAAGAAAAAATATAACACGGCTCGTTCTGATTTGACATTAGAAGAACTTATTGAGAAACGTGATGCCATTGCAAGACGTATCGCTAATCCTTCTGCCCGTAAAGTAGAGAAACTTAATCTCGACGAGAAGAAATGGGCCCAAATTAAAAAGGTTTACGGTACTATTTTAAAAATCCGAGCAAAACGTGAAAATCGTGTTAAGCATATGGCGAACATGATGAAAAATCAACCTTTATCTAACGAATCTAAACTTAGAATTGTTGCTTTGAAAGCACGCATTAATGGCTCACATCAAGCAGAAGGACATGAACTTACTAAACTCAACGTTCTTCTTAAAGGCTCTGACTGGAAAACTAAAACTAAATTAACTGACGCTGAATCGCTTTTCGATACATATGATAAAGTTATCCAAGGTCTGCAACGTTTTGAAAAGATTGGTTTCATTGGTAAATTAAAATTGAAACGCGGCTTACCACTTAGCGCATCATTATTCCAACTGATTAAAGGTTAATTATGGTTTATGTATATGCAATAGTTTATCGAGATATGGAAGGATTTACTGTCCCGGTTCCACTTGATGAGCATCGTCCTGCAGTATTTTTTAGAAAGGATATCGCAGATAAAGTTTTCGATACTTTGAAAACACAGTATAAAACAGATTTAAAAATGGGAGTTCTAAGAATGGTCGAAACTCCGCGTAAGTTCTGGTTTAATAAACTTGAAATGAAACACGTTAAACTAGATGCGGAGACGCAAAGATTGTATCAACGAATTCTGGACACAGGCCGTATTGTTAGTATTCCAATTGCAGGGACTTTACGATGACATTTGATGATTTGACTGAAGGCCAGAAAAACGCCTTCAACGTTGTTATGAACGCTATTAAAGAAAAGAAACATCACGTAACTATTAATGGGCCTGCTGGTACAGGTAAAACAACCCTTACTAGATTCATCGTTGAAGCCCTTATTTCTTCTGGAGAATCAGGTATTATTTTAGCAGCCCCTACACATGCGGCTAAAAAGGTTCTAAGCAAACTTGCAGGTCAAGAAGCATCGACTATTCATAGCATTCTTAAAATCAACCCAACTACATACGAAGAAAACGTATTGTTTGAACAGAAAAAGGTTCCCGACTTAGCCTTGTGTCGTGTACTGTTATTTGATGAAGCGTCAATGTGCGACCGTCCTCTGTTTAAAATAATGTTAGCTAGTATCCCTAAATGGTGCACAGTAATTGGAATTGGTGACCGATGCCAGATTCGACCGGTAGACCCAGGCGAATCAACTGCGTATCTAAGTCCTTTCTTCACTCACAAAGACTTCATGCAATGCAACCTTACAGAAGTTAAACGTAGCAATGCACCAATTATTGATGTTGCGACTGATATTCGTAATGGCAAATGGATTTACGATAAAGTAGTTGACGGGCATGGTGTTCATGGATATACAGACCTTAAATCGTATATGATGAACTATTTTAACGTCGTTAAAACTCCTGAAGACCTTTTCGAAAATCGAATGATGGCATTCACAAATAAGTCGGTAGACAAGTTAAATTCAATTATTCGCCGAAAACTTCTTGAAACAGAAAAGCCATTTATTAAAGATGAAGTCATTGTTCTACAAGAGCCGTTTACTAAGACATATAAGCTAGATGGCAAAAATATGACTGAAATGCTTTTCAATAACGGGCAATTCGTTCGTATTCGAGATGCTGTAGAAACGTCTACATTCGTTAAAGCACGTGGTGTTTCGGGCGAATATATGATACGATACTGGAATCTTACAGTAGAAACATATGGGGACGATGAAGAATACATCCGCGAAGATATAAAGGTTATTTCTTCTGAAGAAGAGCTTTATAAATTCAATTTGTTTTTGGCTAAGACTGCAGAAACATACAAATTCTGGAATAAAGGTGGTAAAGCTCCATGGAGTGAATTCTGGGATGCTAAACGTATGTTCACTAAGGTGAAGGCACTACCAGTATCAACCTTCCATAAGGCCCAGGGTATGTCTGTTGACACGGCCTTTGTTTATACACCGTGTATCCATTATGCCGATTCAGAATTAGCTAAACAGTTATTGTATGTCGGCACAACTCGTGGTCGTTTTGACGTCCATTTTATTTGAGAGAAAATTATGAGCACTGATGTTATTATAGATTTTGAAACATTCGGCAATACATCAAAAGCGGCTGTTATTGACCTTGCGGTTATTGCATATAATTCAGACCCTGAAGTTGTTGAATCATTTGAAGAACTTGTTCAACGAGGTAAGCGAATTAAATTTAATTTAGCTTCTCAGAAAGGGAAGCGAGTTTTCGCTAAATCCACTATGAAATGGTGGAAAGAGCAATCGGCTGAAGCACGTAAAAACTTGGCCCCGTCTGAAGACGATGTCACTACGCTTGAAGGCATTAAAATCTTTTTAGATTATTGTCGAGCTAATAAAGTTGACCAATGGAAATCACAGATGTGGTGCCGTGGTATGAGCTTTGACTTCCCGATCTTGGTCGATTTGATTCGTGACCTCTATCGTGATGAAGGTGTTCTTGAACCAGATATTGATACTGATAAATTAGAACCGGTTAAATTCTGGGCTCAACGTGATATTCGTACGGCAATCGAAGCTTACTCGTTGACACGAGGATTAAGTATGTGTCCATTACCGATGGGTACGCTAAAAGGATTCGTTGCCCATGATAGTGTTCATGATTGTGCTAAAGATATTTTGATGTTAAAATATGCTCAGCGTTATGCGCTTGGCCTTGAAGATGTCCCTGAGAATCCTGACCCGTTAAGTGTAAAACAGCGATAAAATCAGTTTACAACCAAGGATGGTTGGAGTATAATCTTTCTATCTTAACCAAACAGGAAAAACATTATGAATATCAATACTACGGCTACTTACATCCTGAAAGACGAAAAACAAATCAACTGGTACGGTGCTTCAGTGCGAGCTTATGAAAAGTTTTGTGAAATTTTAGGTGCCACTCAAGGTAATAGTTTCACTATTGTTAACTTCATCAAACAAGCTGAAGGCCCTTGGTTATTCTTAGAAATTAAAAATTCATACGGCACAATTTCTACTACCGCCCTTCCAAGCACCGACTTTGAACTGTTGATTGAAGAAGTAGAACCCGTTAAAGACATCTGTATTGATATGGATATCGCTTGTATGTACGGTACTCTGATTAAGCCTATTGAGCCTACTGATTTGTTGTGTAAATATGTTTCAATTCGACGCCCATTCGCTGGTCCAGTAAATGGATGGGTGACTGATCAGTGGATTGAAGACGGTGTTGAACTTCTGAACGTTGTTCATGCAGGTGATTTTAGTGTAGTTCCACGTAGTGCTGTGGTTAATATCCTTAATTAATGTTGTACATCCAAGGACGGATGGAGTATAATGAATTCAACTTAAACAAAGAGAGAAAATTATGAATCTTGGTATTATTGGTGAAATCGTTCGCGTATCTAACAAATCTCGTTCTAAAGCAGCAGGAAAATTGGTCGAAGTTGTAAGTATTCAACTTAAAGAAGGCGTTAAAGATGAAGATTCTGAGGTAAAAGTTCGTATTATTCCTAGTCTTGGGTCGAGGGAAACTCAGTTCGCTTATGTTCGTGCAAAGTTCTTGGAAACTCCTGCGAGTAGTGCTTTTGCTTCAAGAGAAAAAGTTGAATCCACAGAGCCTAATGTACAGTTCAAATGGGCCTTGTGTAAAGGTGTTGAATTCCAGACTGATAAAGAATTTGACTTCATCGATGAATATGGTTATCCAAGCACAACTGATACCATGTGCGGCTTCATTAGTGACCAATGGGTTGAAGATGGTGAAAAGTTATACAATATCGTATTCTTAGGTGACTTCCGAGTTGTTAAAGAATCCGAAATCACTAGCTATGTGTCTCCTCGTAAAGCTTAAGGAATTATTATGAATATTGTAAATCTCTCTACAGGTGATTACGTATATGTATCTGTTGCTTCTCGCTCTAAAGTTGCCGGGAAGTTGGTTGAAGTTCTTTCTGTGAGTGATCCGGTTTTTGGTCGTAATGAAGTTAAAGTTCGTGACGCTAATGGTAATATTGGCTACGTCTCAAGCCAGTTCATTGAGCCAGAAGAACGTGCGTTCAAATGGAAACTGTGCAGGTCTGTTTTAGTTGTAAAAGACCATGAATTTACTATTGCTGCGGCAACTGATGGAACGCCATGGAAAACTAAGCAAATCGCCGGCTTCATTAGTGACCAATGGGTTGAAGATGGTGTTAAGCTTTATAACATCGTTTTCGCTGGACAGTTCATGGTAGTTCCTGAGTTCCAAATCAAAAAATATTGTCCAGCATCTTTTGCATAAAGTTGTTTACTTCTCCTCTGGTTTTGATATTATAACCACATCAACCAGAGGAGAATAATATGTTAGTTTACCGCGTAGAACGTAGTTTTTGTACTCAACGTGAATCATTACCAGGAATTGCTATCGAAGACGGTAAAGCCGTCAGAATTTGGGAAACCTCTTGGAATAAAGAACCTCGTTCGCCATACGGTTGGTCTGGCACCGACAACTCTGAAGAAACATGGGAGTTCCTTGATAAGCATGGAATACTCTCAGGTAACTTCTACCATCACGGCGACAACTATAATGTCCCTAATCGTCCTACAGTAAATGAAGACAAACTCCTTGAACAAAATATTTTAAGATACTATAGAATTGAGCACACATTTGAATTGAACGAAGATTGGGCTCAAGGGTTCTATTTTGGATTTGAAAGTGTTGATGCGGTTTATGCATGGTTTGATGACCAGGTGGATGTTGAACTCTTGAAAGCTAAAGGATACTACATCGCGGTCTATGAAGCACCTGATTTCATCCTTGGAAGTTGTCAATTAATGTTTAGACGTTCATTGGCAGAACAAGTTGATTTTATTTTGCTAAAATGATGTACAACAACTATTGTCTATGATACTATAGACATATCAAAACAAGAGGAGAATATTATGAAACGTCAAATCATTAAAAACGTAACTACTGATTCAAACATCGATGAGTTTGAAGATGTTCTGTTTAATCCTGATTTAGTTGTTGTACAGAAAAACTGGACTGAATTTTTATGCTACACCGAAGTGGTTTACGTTTACGAAAAACTCGGCGATGAAATGCCTATCTATGGTATCTTCCGTGAAATCACTGAAAATGGTACAACTTATTGGAAGGAAACTTACTAATGGCTAATAAATTCCGCGTTAACTCATGGTACCAATTTAAAGATAAACGTGCCCAAGAAGAGTTTATTAAAGACCACACTGATAATGGGATTTATGCACGACGTCTTGGCATGGAACCATTTAAAGTATTAGATGTTGACCATCTTGGTCGTCCTACTAAAATTGTGACATCTACTGGCATGGTTGGATACGCAACAGGCGGTGATATCCTTGATGAAAACTTTATCTGGCTCTCCACGAATGAAGCAGAGTTCTTTGACGAAGTGGGAAATCCGTATCAAGCGTCCGAAGAGCAAGATTCTGGTGAACTTGATGAATTGTCTGAATTTCCGGTGATGACGATTACTATCGAAAATAACGACCAGGCATGGTCTTTGTATCAAATGTTGAAAGCACATTTTAAGGAATAATAATAATGCCGTTATATGACTATAAATGCCAATCTGAAGATTGTGGTCATGAATATGAAAAAATTAAAAGGATTTCTGAACGAGAAAACGATGTTTGCCCTGAATGTCATCGTCTGTCTACTCGTCGGGTTTCTGCTCCTAAACATGTGAATGGTGGTTTTTACGACTTACTTAAGAAGGGTTAATTATGGCTTTTAACACGTCTTTTAAAGGTTTTAAAGGTTTTGAAGTTGGTAAGAAATATCGTATTATCAAAGGACAGGAAGATAATTTCTTGAGAATTCTTAATACGACTGGTAAACGTCTTAATACTAATCTGCATACTACTTTATTGTCTAAAGATTTTATTGTGGAAGAGATGATTGGTTATGGTGTTTCAGTGATTGCTGTAGAAGCCGTAGGCGATTACGGCCGAACTATTCATAGTATGCAAGGTGATATTCTGATTTATGGTGCAGAATTCAAATTCTTTGAAGAAGTTCCGGAACCGGATACAACTGTCGATTTCAAAAAAGGCTCTATAGAATTTGTTGATGGTTCGGTGATTGTATCAGGCGATGTGGTCATTACGGTTAAAAGTGAACAAGGGCGTTTAGCTGCAATTGATACACTTCAGAAAATTAAATTTAAATAAGGGCTTCGGCCCTTTTTGCTTTAGATTTCGGATGATAGAATACCTTCATAACGAGGAGACAACATGATTAAAAATGAAATTAAGGTATTGTCAGATGTAGAACATATTAAGAAACGTAGTGGTATGTATATTGGTTCTTCGGCTAAAGAAGCACATGAGCGTTTTTTGTTTGGTAAATATCAACAAGTTGAATATGTTCCTGGTCTGGTTAAATTAATCGATGAGATTATTGACAACTCGGTTGATGAAGCTATTCGTACATCATTTAAGTTTGCAAATAAAATTGATGTGCAAATTAAAAATAATCAAGTTTCGGTGGAAGATAACGGACGTGGTATTCCTCAAGGTTTAGTTACAGACCAAACGGGTGAACAAATTCCTGGGCCTGTAGCAGCCTGGACTATTCCAAAGGCCGGTGGTAACTTTGGTGACGACTCTGAACGCAAGACCGGTGGTATGAACGGCGTCGGGAGTAGTTTAACTAATATCTTCTCTACGTTGTTTACAGGCATCACGTCAGATGGCGAAAATGAAATCACTGTTAACTGTTCAAACGGAATGGAAAACAAATCATGGTCTTCTAAGAAATCTAAAGGTAAAGGCACTAAAGTAATCTTCACTCCTGATTTCACTTCATTTGAAGAGCATAATTTATCTCAAATTTATTTAGATATTACTTTAGACCGACTTCAAACATTAGCAGTCGTTTATCCTGATATCAAGTTCACATTTAATGGTAAAAAGGTTGATGGTAATTTTAAACGATTTGCTAAACAATTTGGTGAAGATAACATCATTCAAGAAAATGATAAAGTCTCTATAGCATTCACAACATCGCCAGATGGCTTCCGTCATTTAACTTATGTGAATAACATCCATACTAAAAATGGTGGTCATCATGTTGAATGTGTAATGGATGATATCTGCGAACATCTTTTGCCGGGTATTAAAAAGAAATATAAGGGTATTGAAGTCACTAAAGCTCGTGTTAAAGAATGCCTCACAATGTTGATGTTTATTAGAGACATGAGCAACATGCGTTTTGATTCTCAGACTAAAGAACGTTTAACGTCAACGTATGGTGATATTCGTAATCATATCCAATTAGATGCTAAGAAAATTGCTCAGGCACTTCTTAAAAACGAAGCCTTGATTATGCCTATTGTTGAAGCGGCATTAGCTCGTAAATTGGCGGCAGAAAAGGCTGCAGAAACTAAAGCAGCTAAAAAGGCAACTAAAGCTAAGGTTCATAAGCATATTAAAGCTAACCAATGTGGTAAAGATGCAGATACGACATTGTTCTTAACAGAAGGTGATTCGGCAATTGGTTATCTCATTGATGTTCGTGACCGTGAACTACACGGTGGATTCCCGTTACGTGGTAAGGTGATGAATAGCTGGGGTATGTCATATGCTGATATGATGAAGAACAAAGAGCTCTTTGATATCTGTGCTATCACAGGTCTTATTCTTGGTGAAAAGGCAGAGAATACGAACTATCGTAATATTGCAATTATGACCGATGCCGATCATGACGGTCTTGGAAGTATTTATCCGGCTTTGCTTGCTTTCTTTAGTAATTGGCCTGAATTGTTTGAACAGGGACGTATTCGCTTTGTTAAAACGCCTGTAATTATTGCACAAATTGGCAAAACTCAAAAATGGTTTTATACTGTAGCTGAGTATGAAGAAGTTAAAGATACACTGCCTAAGCATAGTATTCGATACATCAAGGGATTAGGCTCCCTTGAAAAGTCAGAATATCGTGAAATGATTCAGAACCCTGTGTACGACGTAGTTAAACTTCCTGAAAATTGGAAAGAACTATTTGAAATGTTGATGGGTGATGATTCAGAACTTCGTAAAGAATGGATGTCCTAAGCTCCTTCGGGAGCTTCATTTTAATTTTAATAAGGCTTAATTATGAAAGTTATGTTTATCCCATCTCGTGCAGTCCCATTTAATCCTGACCGTGTACAAGGTGGACTTGAAGCAGTACATTTAAATGTGTTGAAATATCTTGTGTCCATCGGTGCTGATATTGATTATATCGGCTTTGATAATGACACGTTTGGTGACTGGAAAGTTACACACCATCCTGTTGGTCATCTGACTAAATTCAGTCTAGGTATGAGTTATACTATGGCTCGTAAGATTGTTGAACTAGCCGGCATCCATGAATACGATTTTGTTGTTACTATGGAACCGACTAAACTAACCGTTCAGGCAATTAAAGATGCTGGACTCTCTAAAGTTCATAAGAATTTTATGGCTACGCCGTTTGAACCTGTGTCTCGTGGTATTGTTCAAATTTGGGATCAGACTATCCAGATTCACAAGAACGGTGGGAAGAGCTATGCTCCTACTAAAGCATTCCGTGAATTTGAACGTAAATATTGTCATATGACTTCAGCTCTTACTGACAAAATTGATTATGACTACTGGCGTGAAAATCCATTATTTGAACCTGATGACTACCCGGTTATTTGTTTGTCTGAAAAGCCAGAAGTTCTCCCGGCAACTGATTTGATTATTAGTGCTCAACGTTATGACACTAAGATGCGTCGCACTGATGTTGCTCTTGAAGCAATTAAAGCACTAGGCGAAAATGGTATTGGTTATTGTCCAAGCAAATGGGCACCACCAGCTAAATATCCTGTTATTATTGATGCTCCACACAGTGAAATCATGGAACGTCTTAAAACAGCTAAAGCACTTATTAATACATGTCCTGACACAGGTACGGTAGAGAATAGTTCTATTGAAGCCATCTCTAAAGGTGTCCCTGTAATCCAGTTAGTTTTTAAGGATTATCCTCATGCGACATTCGAATACGACCCAGATACTGTGCGTGTAGAAATTGATTCCTCTACTCCTAAGAAAGAAGTAGTTGCGCTTTACACAAAAGCTGTATTAGAATTCACTGACACATACGAAGCTCGAGTTAAACGTGCTGAAGCAGTATGGAAGAAGTATAATCGAGATGCAGTTGTTGCGATGTGGGATAAAATCTTCACAGCGTAAATCCTGAATAGCCTGAGGCACTATTACACATAAGATGATAAATTATATGGTCTTTAGTAATAGTGCCCTAGCAATCTACTGAAGAGAATATTATGAGAACGTATAACGTGGACTTGGAACTTTTTGATAAAGCGGTGCTCCGGGAATTCCGGCTTATCCAAAGATTTTTTGATATCGAATCAGCAGAGTCATTTAAAGAACGCTTTAAAGAAATTCGATATAAAATACAAACCGATACAGCTACTAAAGAAGAACTTCTTGAAGTAGCAGAAATTTTTAAACGTAACTTGTGATGAGAGAAAAATATGATTATTGAAACGGCTAAAGAAACGATTATTGGTTCAGGCGGTAAGAGCACAGCATTCACTATTCAAGGCAATAGCAAAGTTTATAAGATTTTGTCTAATGACCTTTATACAAACAAAGAATTGGCTTGTGTACGTGAATTAATCACAAACTGTATCGATGGGCAAATTCTTAATGGTTGCACTGATAAGTTTATTGTTCAGGCTCCAGGTCGTTTAGACCCACGTTTTGTAGTTCGAGACTTTGGTCCTGGTATGAGTGATTTCACCATTCGAGGTAACGACGAAGAGCCAGGAATCTATAACTCATATTTTGCTTCAACTAAAACATCGAGTAACGATTTCATTGGCGGATTCGGACTCGGCTCTAAAGCTCCACTAGCATATACCGATACGTTTAACCTTACGTCTTATCACAACGGTGAAGTTCGTGGTTACGTAATCTACCAAGATGACAGCGGTCCACAGATTAAGCCAACCTTTGTAGATAAGATGGGCCCTGATGACCGTACGGGTGTAGAAGTAGTTGTACCGGTTAACCCAGAAGATTTTGAAAAGTTCGCATCTGAAATTGCATATGTTATGCGTCCTCTAGGTGATATTGCAGAAGTTCGCGGTGTTAAAGATATTAAATACTTTCCTGAATTTGACGATGTATATTTAGCCAAGGAAGCTCCATGGGGTGAACGTGGTAATATCATGGCTGTTTATGGTGGTATTGTATATCCAATCGGAAGTGTTATTAAAGAACAAACATGGATGATGACGCGATGCACTACAGCTTATATTAAATTCCCTATGGGTGAACTAGATGTAGCCCCGTCTCGTGAAGCATTGTCATTTGATAAACGTACAGTAGCAAATATCCATAAACGCGTTGCAGAAATCGATGCAAAATTATTTGCTGAAGATTCTAAGAAATGGATTGATTGTGAATATCCACGTCATGTATTCCGTGAAATCGATTCTCTTGGTTACTCTGCTCGTAAATACATGGAAAAAGCCGGTTCTAATATTGAATCACTGAAATATTCTAAAGAACAACTAACTTATTCTGAGTTGTACAAACGTTTTAAAATGGGACCTGAATGGTGCAACCTTGGTGTTGTATATGATATCGTTTCAGACCCACGACTTCGTCGTATTCGTGAAAGCGGAAGCTCGTCTACAACTATTTCAATTAATAGCCTGCTAGGTATTAGTCGTAAGCATATTGATATTGTTATTGATGATGTGAAAGGCCGCGTACCAATGATGCGTGCTCTGAACGATGCTTTGACTTCCACAGATGCATCAACACTCGTTGATAAGGTTCCTTCTGGATATGGTAGTAGCGTATTATTCATTAACCCGGAAGATGAAGTTGCAATGAAACTTCTGGAACGATTAAAGGTTATTTTCGCTGGTGATAGCCTTAAATTTTATAAGACCTCTGAAATTCTTGCATTGGTTAAACCGTGGATTGAAGTTAAAGAACGTTCATCACAGCCTCGTCCTAAATCGCCGAGTGCCCATCGTTTCTTCAAGAACGAAAAAGATGTTTGGGTATCAGAAGACCTTTTTATTCCGGCCAGTAAAGCCGATGAGATTCAAGGTTATGTTGTAATTCGTAATCGTTCTAACGCTGAATGTCTTGACGCGGATAAAGGTTGGTTGAACTATGACTCCAATTTTTTGACCCGTATTGCTGATTTGTCAGGTATTAAAGAGTTCACTGTAGTCCGTCCACAGATTGCTAAGAAAGTCCGTAAACTTGGCGAAGTAGAATGCTTGTTCGAAAAATCAATTAATGACTATATTATGCTAATTGATAAAGTGGATTATGATGAGTATGTATCACCAAGTCGTAGAGCACAGCCTTATTTGAATCATATTACTCGTAATGAAGAGCTTAATTTCCTTAGTAAATATTTTAGCTCTAAGAACAAAGAAATCAGTAAAGACTTTGCAAAACTCTCAACAGTAAATAATCGCTGGGGATGGAATCGATTCGCAGGTGCTGATAACAGAGACCTGAACAGGAAGTTAGAATTGTGTGCTAAAATTTTCGATAAGCTTAAAGATAATGCTTACGATAATGATGATAAAATGGTTATTGAATTCGAAACCAATTATCATATTGTGTCAGAATACATGGGACGACGTGGTACTCTTTCCAAAGAACAGGTCGCTCAAATCGTTAAATTCATGAAGGCCGTGGAAGCGGCCAAATAAGGAAACATTATGTACAATATCAAATGCTTGTCCCAAGAAGAACAGTTAGAAGCTTACGGCCTGGTTGAATCAGGCAAATGGACCCGTAAAGAAATTGCCGATTACTTCGACATTTCAACAGATACTCTTCGTAAGATTGTTAAGAATTTTAAAGCTGAAGAGAAAGCAGCTGAATTTGAAGACGAAGAACAGGTCCCAGAAAATAATGAACCTATTATTACAGGTCATCGTCCAGAAATCGTATGGAACGCGTCATCTAAATTTATTTCAATCATTGAAGGACGCGTAGCATACAATGCGACCCCATCAAGTCATGCAAATTTTGAAGAAATTAAAGCTAATTTGGTCGCAGGAAACCTTAGTAAAGCTGTCGAACTTATTAACATCAAGAAAGCTATTAGTAAGTTTGTTGATGGTAATGTTACTATTGAAGGTGGTAGTTTATTTTATCAAGGTATAGAAATTCGTTCAGGACTGGTTAACCGTATTATTGATTCCATGGAAAAAGGCGAAGACTTTAAATTCTACCTGCCGTTCCTTGAAAACCTGTTAGAAAACCCAAGCGAAAAAGCTGTACAACGTTTATTCGACTTCTTGGTTGCAAACGATATTGAAATCACTGAAGATGGGTATTTCTATGCATGGAAAGTAGTTCGTAAAGACTATTTAGATTGCTATAGTGGCACATTTGATAACTCGCCTGGTAAAGTTGTTTCAATGCCTCGTACTCGTGTTAACGATGATGATACTCAAACCTGCTCCCGTGGTCTACATGTTTGTGCTAAATCATATATTCGTTACTTTGGTTCTAGCTCAGATAAAGTTGTTAAGGTTAAAGTTCATCCACGTGATGTTGTATCCATCCCAGTTGACTATGGCGATGCTAAGATGCGTACTTGTCGGTATGAAGTAATTTCAGACGTTACTGAATTATTTGCAGAATAATAATTGGGGACTTCGGTCCCCTTTTTTCTTTAGGGGTAATTATGATTCATCCATTTGACGTATCAGAATCCAAAATTGCTAATCTTCGTGGTCATCATAAGTGTAAATCAGTTTATTGTGCTAAATTGGTAAAACATCCTGGTGATGCACACTACGGCTGGTTAGAATGCGACGAAGTTGTTATTGAAATCCCACCGGTAGATGCTAACTATCTTGAAGAAGGAGACCGCATTTATTTTGGCGAACTACACATCAGAGGTATCTATGGTAAAGACGAACTTGGGACTGTTGAGACTGAAGAATCTTCCGACATTTATCCGGTCGAATGAGTTTTTGACTAGTGAAATGAAGGTGAAGATTGCTGACACCGCTCGATATTCTCTGAGCCAAAATCCTGATCAAAACAAAGAAGATGTAGTTCGACGTTGTAAGGTTGCAGTCTTTGCAGAGTATGTAGTAGCAAATTGGCTAGATGGATATGTTAATAAAGGTATTGAAGACGTAGAAGACCCGTACACGTATGCATGGGACGTGTTAGCTCATCCTAAATACTGCGGGTTGCGTGTCGAAGTCAAGACGCACCAGGTAGATTCTAAATGGATTTCGGTTACCACAGGATACAGCGGCGATTATCCGGGTGGTAATGGAATCAATATAGGGCCCTTCTTGAACCATCGAGTCGCAGATTGCATTATTATATTAGATGTCAAAGAAACCTCACCCGACGTCTTCTCTTATTCTATAAAGTTCGTGGGAGACCATGAAGACCTAAAGAAAATCGTCCGCAAGAGCAACTACAACGGGTGGTATCTTCATCTTTAATTTCATAAAAGTGTTTACAACTAAGTAGGACTATGATATAGTAGTCCTATCTAAAAGAGGATAACATTATGAAATTTAAATTTTTCTACGCAAAACATAAAGTAACAGGCGAATTTGTTTCAATGTACAACACTGCAGACGACGAAGGGATGATTTATACCCATTTGGGACTATCTCATTGGGACTCAGACGTGCCTTATATGTCATCTGAAGCCGAAATAACTCGTCTGGTTAATGGACATATGAATGACCATTTTAATGTCATTCTTTCTAAAGACCTTAAAGAGGTTATCAACAAAGGATATATGGAACTCGCGGAAGTTGAGATATGAGCTCTAAAATGTGGATCGGAATATGGTTGCTTAGTATCCCTATGATTTGTATAATATTTTCAATTGCATTGAGGTACTTATGAAAAATGCACTTCTTATTGTACTAAGAACAATTTGTGATACGGGTTTTTACATCGCATGTTCGTTCACTGGAACATGGTTGGCTTTAACATATTTTAATGTAATTTAATTGTTTACAACACAGTAGGATTATGGTATAGTAGTCCTATCAAAACACGAGGAACACAAAATGGCTAAGCTTTTTAAAGATGTTGAAATTGGTGAAAAATTTGTCCTGAATAATGGCCAGCAGCTTATTCGTGTAGCTTCTATAGCCGGACAAACTCATAACTGCATCGCCCCAACGTGTTGGACCCGATTCTTTATTGAGGATGACACCGAATGTTTAACCGTTGAAGAGCTTTTTGAACGTTCTGATATAGCCGAATAAAATTGTACAAACTCTTGAGAGCAGAGTATAATGCTCTCATGGATTACAAAAACATTAATCAATTGAGGAAATTAGCATGTCTAAATATTTAACTCGTAAAGACCTTCTGGCAGTTGGCGGTGAAGTTGTTGCAGTAGTTCGTAATGGCGAATACGGTTCCGAAGTTTCTAAAGAGTTTCGTTCTCGTGAAGGTTTTTACTTCTTTGTTAAAGGTTCATCTGATTGGCGACAAGTAGCAGCACGATTTTTTGTAGGACGTCAACGTTCTAAACAAGGGTTGGATGCAATTCTTTCTCACATTCGTCAAGGCCGTTCGCAACTAGCCCGTACCATGGGCACTAACAATATTGAATATGACGTAATCTTTGTTGCAGCTAAGAACATGAAACCACTGACTACTGGTTATGGTAAAGGACAATTGGCTCTGGCATTCACTCGCAATCATACATCAGAATATCAAACACTCACTGAAATGAACCGTCTTCTGGCTGATAACTTCAAATTCATTCTGCAGAGTTACTAATTTATACAGGCCTATTAAGTTGGGCCTTTAATTTATTTTTGAGGTAATTAAAATGGTAGCATGGATTATTGCATTGCTGTGTTGGTCGTTTTTATTCGTTAACACTTTAGTTACAGGCGAAACAACAGTATTTCAACAGGCCGTATCACAAGGCACCTTAGCGGTCTTAGCTCTTTTTAACGTGTTAAAAGGCGAGTAATGATTAAGAAAATCTTAGCAGGAGCCTTCGGGCTCTTGTTGTTGCTTACGGTTCTGTACTACGGTGTGATGTTTGGACTAATCCAAGTAGTGCTTTTCATTTCAGATGTTATAATGGATATTCGTTCATTAATATGGTGAAAATATGCAATTGAATTCTCGTAATCTAAAAAGTATTATTGATAACGAAGCCTTAGCATATGCGATGTACACCGTTGAAAACCGTGCAATCCCAAACATGATTGATGGATTTAAGCCGGTTCAACGTTTTGTGGTTCATCGTGCGTTAGATTTGGCTCGTGGTAATAAAGAAAAATTTCATAAACTTGCGTCAATTGCAGGCGGTGTTGCAGATTTAGGTTATCACCATGGTGAATCTTCTGCACAAGATGCAGGTGCATTGATGGCTAACACATGGAACAACAACTATCCACTGTTAGATGGCCAAGGCAACTTTGGTTCTCGAACAGTCCAAAAAGCTGCAGCATCTCGTTATATTTTTGCTCGTGTAAGCAAAAATTTCTATAATGTCTATAAAGATACCGAATATGCTCCAGCTCATGAAGATAAAGAACACGTTCCACCAAAATTCTATCTTCCTATTATTCCGACAGTTCTTTTGAACGGCGTCTCCGGTATTGCAACCGGTTACGCAACAAATATTCTGCCTCATAGTTTCAAATCAGTCAAAAAGGCTGTATTACAAGCTCTTCAAGGTAAAAATGTCACTAAGCCAAAAGTTGAATTCCCGGAATTCCGCGGTGAAGTGCATGAAGTTGATGGGCGTTATGAGATTCACGGAACATATAAGTTCACATCTCGCACTCAAATGCAGATAACTGAAATCCCATATAAATTCGACCGTGAAACGTACGTGAGTAAGGTTCTTGACCCGTTGGAAGACAAAGGTCTAATCTCATGGGAAGATGATTGTGGTGAACACGGCTTTGGGTTTAAGGTGAAGTTCCGTAAAGAGTACTCGCTTCCTGATGATGAAGAGCTACGTCATGAAAAAATCATGAAAGATTTTAGTCTCATCGAACGTCGTTCACAAAACATCACAGTGATTAATGAAAAGGGTAAATTAGCGGTCTACGATAACGTAGTGGACTTAATCAAAGATTTTGTTGAAGTCCGTAAGACTTACGTTCAGAAACGTATTGACAACAAAATCATTGAATCTGAAAAAGCATTTAAACTTGCTTTTGCTAAGGCACACTTCATCAAAAAAGTTATCAGTGGCGAAATTGTGATTCAAGGCAAGACTCGTAAAGCTTTGACTGAAGAGCTAGCACAAATCGAAATGTATAAAGAACATGTAGATAAACTGGTAGGTCTTAACATCTTCCATATCACTTCCGACGAAGCACGTAAACTAGCAGAAGAAGCTAAAGCTAAGAAAGAAGAAAATGAGTATTGGAAGTCTACTGATGTCGTGACAGAGTACACTAAAGACTTGGAGGCACTTTGAGTGCCATAGCCTTAGGATTTCTCGGTGCAATAGCTGCACTAGTGATTTGGCTATATTGGTTGGACAAACACGATTAGGGAGCTTCGGCTCCCTTTTGTGCATTTTTCTCACAAAACAGTTTACATGTGCTTCAAACATGATATTATAGACCTATCAAAACAAAACAACCAAATTGGAGAAATAAAATGTCTAAAATGAAATTAACCCAAAACACAACTACTCGTTTCGGTAAAGTCAAACCTGGTATGAATGCTCTCCGTAAAGCACTTGTTGAAGAATTAAATTTCTTAGAAGTTGAAATCAATTCTTTAGTGGTTCGTGGTTCAAATGGTCATCATTTAGAAAAGCTTCGTTCTAAAAAGGCAAAACTTATTAGCCTTATTAAAGAAATGAGTTTGTAAATTTTACCAGGGCTTTTGAAAAAGAGCCCAAAATAAAGTTTACTTTTGCTTCAAACATGATATTATAGACCTATCAAAACAAATACTAATTTGGAGAAATAAAATGTCTAAAGTTACTTACATCATCAAAGCTTCTGAAAACGCTCTGAATGAAAAAACTGCTGCAATAATGGTTTATATCATTAAGAACAACTTCACCACTGCTGCCAATGTCCGTGAAGCTCTGGAAGCAGAATACAATGCATCGGTTGTTAACTCTAACATTGGTGTATTGATTAAGAAAGGTTTGGTCGAAAAATCCGGTGATGGACTTGTAGCAACAGGCGAAGCAATGGATATTATCCAAAAAGCTGCAGACCTCTTTGCCCAAGAAAATGCTCCAGAACTTCTTCAGAAACGTAACACTAGAAAAGCACGTGGAGTTACTCCTGAAATGCATGAATTAGCAAACTTTGTTTTTGAAAATATTAAAGATAAAGTTGAAGTTAAAGAAATTGGTGAAAACCGTAGTAACTTAGAAGTTCGATTTGCAAAACGAGTTCTAGGTATTCGTCAGATCGAAATTCGTCGAGATGGTTCTCTTAGAATCTTTGCATACAACATGTCAGAAACTGAATCAAAGCTGTTTACTTCTCTTGAAAATGATGTTAAGATTAAGATCGGTGGTAAATATACTTACATTGACTTCCCTAATGTGTCCAAAGAAATCATTACCCTTGTAACTAACGTACTGTGAGGAATACATAATGAATAAGCTGAATATTATTAACGAACTTCGTAAATGTGCAGAACCTACTCAGGAAGGATGGGATATTTGGTACCACGGGGCTTATTTAGGGACAATTGTAAAGATTAAAGCAGGCCAATATACGGTTATTCGTGAAAATAATGACTCGCCATTTGGCCTTCGTAAAAACTACATGGCCGCGATCAGTTCATTTGTTGATGCAGCTTACGAAATCTATAAAGAAGATTATAAAGAATATCAGCAGTCACAACCGGTTATTCGTTCAATTGGTGTTAACAAAGCTCAGCAGAAAACTTTGTGGCAACGTATTAAAGGATGGTTTAAATGAAAACTTTTAAAGAACGTTTAGCTCTGTTAGATAAAGCTTTGTCGCGTGAGACTCCGGAAAGTCTGGCTGCTAAATTAGCTTCTTACGGTGGTGAATATACAGAACAAAATGTTTTAGATGAAGTTCCTGAAATCTGTTGGCAGACTCTGTATTGGGATGAAAACCAAAAGTATCAACGACGAATTGTCTGCGCAGCCAACCGTTTTAAATTAAAAGATGGACGAACTCTTATTATTCCAGGTGCTCGTCATTATTCTAAAGATATGGCAGAAGTTTTAGATGTAGTTAAACCTCAATTAGTTACTCAACAAGTTTGTGATGATGACCAAGGGTTTATTGACCAATATAGTAATTATTGGACACGTGAAGAAGCAATGATTATTGCAACTTACGCTGGACAAGTACGTATTGAACGTGGTGGTAATGAAAAAGAACTTTACTCTGAGGACCTTTACTAATGAATCTTAAACAACTCCAGATTGATGCTATTGAAGCCCACATTAATCATATCAAACGCCTGAATGCTATGATGGAAGAAAATTATGGTATGTATGCTAATCAGCCTGGTTGGGATGCTTTAGACCATCCTTATTTGGTTAATTTATGTAAAGGTGATACGTTAGCAATTATTCGTGATGGGTTAAAACCTTTCTTGCGTGACATGTATATTAAAATGAACGAAGAAATTATTAGCTCGTTGCAATATCAATTAAGGAAATTAGATGATGAGAATAATTGATTCTAAAGCAGATTATTTTAATTCTGTTAATGATAAGAATAAAGCTTTAATTCGTCACTTTATTACTGAGATGGGATATACTGACTCTAAAGATTTGAAAGAACACATCATAGAATGTTCTGTGGCTAAAAAGTTTTCTTTCACAGACAAATGTTTAAACGAGGTTATAAATCATTATGAACAATCTTGTAGCAAAACATGATTTCAATAAGGCTTCCGTCCATAAGGACAAAAAGAAATCAGAACTTCAATCTAAACGTAAACAAAAACATAAGGGTAAAGACTATGCTTACTAAAATCAAAGAAAATCTTGCCACTGAACTTGTTATTCGTTGTGAAGAACTTGCAGAGCTTTATCAGGTTAACCGAGAAGTGTATCGTAGTGTTGTTGCAGATATGGCAGACGAAGTATGTTCTCGTATTCCTTTTAGTGTTGATTTCAATCACATGAAGCCTGGTGAAATCACTATCGTCTTTGGTTCTGACTATACTGAAGAACGGGCTCTTAATGCCCTAGAATATGAAATGTCATTCTTCGACATACAGGACTACATTGATAGTTATAAGGAACAATATGAGTCATAATCTTCAGAACGTAATAGAGGCCGAACGTGAGCGTGAGGCTTTAGTCTATAATGAACTATTAGCTTTGTTCTTAGCCTTACACTCGTACGAACAGGAAGACTACACCAATTACGTTAAAAGCGTAGAAAAAGCCATTTACAATCAACACTGATAATGGTACTATACCCATATCAACCAAATGGAATGAATAAAACGTTATGAATAAAGACATTGAAATCGTACGTGAAATTATTACTATTGCTTCTATTTTGATTAAATTCTCGAGGGAAGATATTGTTGAAGACCGAGCAAATTTCATCGGATTCTTGAATGAGATTGGAATTAAAAAAGATGGTCGGCAGCTAAATCAGAATTCGTTCAGAAAACTAATTACAAATTTAACTGCCGAAGAAAAGAAAACACTGATTAGTGAATTCAATGAAGGTTTTGAAAATATTTATCGCCATTTGACGATGTATTCTAACAACTAATTATTTAGCCCGCCCTAATATCCTTGCTGCTTGGTTGCATATTGCAGCCAAGCGTTCTTCATTTAACACATCCGACCCCTTATACCAATACATAGAAACAGTTCCCGCATATATGTTATCCAAATTGAAGTAAGGACAACTATACATATACGCCAGTTCCGGAGTTTTTGATTTGGTTGGTAAGAAAGCAAAATCTGTTTTAGAAGTAAAGTGAAGTCCACTTAAATGGACCGAATATTCTGCTGTCGTTTTATCAACAGGAAATCCTCCCATAGATTTTTCAGTTACTGTGCTAGGTAACTTACCTTCATACGCAATAAGGTCGACGAAATAATTTAGATTTTTAGGTCTGAAAGAATACACCGAACTAAAATCCGCCCTTGATGTGACATGGACTATTTGTAGTTGTTCTAAAGCCGCAGATTCAAATCGTGTATTTCTTTCTTTTTGAATTACTTCTGTGTAAGTATCATATTTCGACCTCACGTAATAATCCATAAAAATATTCCCTTTGTACCATATTAGTGCCATTAGGAACAAAAGAACTACAACAGCAACTCTGGAAATAAGAATATTTCCAGAGGCGTTATCTTTGAAAATGCGGTCTAGCAACCCAAATAAAATATCACTAGGCGAAAATGATACTTTTGGTGCTGCCATATTACCTCCCATTTATCAATATTTATAATTGAGAGGTATTATCGTTTAAATCCAGGAGCCGTAGATTGTGCCTGTAGCACCCCATGACGGTGAACTTCCGAATACTGCTCTGCCAGGAGCACCACCGCCAGATCTAGATAAGTGATTACCCCATCCATCTCCGCCCCAACCTCCGGCATCACCGCCATTGCCTCCGCCGAATTGGGAAGTGTAACCGGCACCGCCCGGGGCGTCATAACTAGCATTACCGCCAGGCCAATTAACGCCACCGCCGCCGAGGCCAAATGGTCTGCCGCCACCGCCACCTGCTGTAGCATTTGGCGCCCAGCTATTCTGTAATGACACTGCACCACCACCACCACCACCTGATGCAATAACGCCATAGTTCCAAATACGAAGTCTTCCGCCGATATCATTTTGGATTACATCGCCGCCATTTGTGCCTGGGTTTCCGTTTACAGTACCATTACCACCTCGTCCCCACATATGAACTCCACCATGAATATTCAAAGTAACATATTCATTTGGTGTATCGCCATACATAAAGAATAATGGAACATCTTTACTATATGATACTAAATTTCCAGTGATATTAAACACTATAGGTGCACTACCTGCCTCAAAACATCTATCTCGGAACCATTGACCATTGAAGTTATGGTCCGCTCCAAGCGTGTGAATAATTTCTCTTGAGCGTCCAGCAAATTGTGACATCCAGGATGGGTTACCAAGACGCAATTCTCTAGAAGCGGCCGACATCCATCTTTGCCCGGTTTCAGCAACCGCTGAAGTTCCAATCCAACCAGGAATTCCTACTACTGCCATAAAAACCTCCAGGGCCCGAAGGCCCTTTTATTATTTTATCAATGATTTAATTAATGCTTTCAATTCAGCAATTTCAGATTTCAATTCCTTGATTTCGTCAGTATGCTCGTTGATAGTAGCAGTATTTAAACCGATAATACCGTTATAGTTTAAACGAAGTAAGCCGGTCTCTTTATCTTCGGTCACAAGTTCAGGCAATACTTTTTGAACTTCCTGAGCAATTAAACCTGCGGACGGTTTAACTTCGTCTGTAACAGAGTTTTTAAGCAGATAAGTATAACCGCCCAATAGTTTAGATTTCTCTTGAGCGTTCTTAATAAGCTTAATTTCCGACTTACAACGAATATCAGAACGAATATAAACGTCGTTAACATCAATGTTATCACGAACATACATACCTGCATTACAGTGGAAGTTAACATCACCGAATGTCTGAGCTAAACCAGGTCTAAAACTAAACACACCTTGGCCGTTTGCATATGCGTTGAAAATACCATCGTTTTCCCAAAGCAAACCGGTGTCGTTATCTCCAAGTACAATACACGGCCCGCCCCATGCAGGGTCACCACCACCAGCTGATACTCTACTGCTCTTAAGTAAGCTTGGAGCATAAAAAGTACCGTTATGATGGAATTCATATACAGCTTGTGGGTCGTAACCGTTTTCCTGATTACCTACGCGAATAATACCTTGTGCCCATGTATTAGTAATGCGTCGCATACCAAAATCTACACCAGATATGTATCCTTCATTAGTAATACCGGATTTTCCTTTAATAATAGGATAATAACTATCATTACCAACATTACCAAAATCTACAAATACCGGTGCTTCTTGATTCCATTGATTTCCCCAACCACCGCCCTGGTGTGCGGTCCATTGTGTACCGTTTATATGGAGGCGGTCTCTATTAAAATTAAATGTTCCTTGGCCTTGAGGAGAAAGTGATATTTCTCCGTTATTTGTTATATATACCCCGCCTTGTGTAACATAACTGTAAAAACCTAGACCATTGTCGGCACCGCCTTTACCAATATACCAATTATTGACCCCGGCCGTATCGGAACGAATAAATGATGAATCACTGGCCAAAGGAGGATTAAGAACTATTCCAGCAGCATCTTTATTAATCCAAAGAGTGCCGGTCATCACGTCGCCTTCTTTAGAAACACGAGTAGCAATAGCGTCACGGATATTAGTTACATCACCTGCAGTTGTAAATACTTTCCAAATATCAGAGAAAATATTACCATTACGAGCAATAGCAGCTTCACCACCACCGACCAGAACATTATCAGGGAAATTAACACTACCATCCATATTAAATCTTGATGTATGGCCTTGTGAACCATCTTCTTTCAGATGATGAATAACGAATGTACCTGATTCAATTTCGGTACCTAAAGACCAAACGGATTTACCGTTTAAAAACTTCTGTTTAACAATAGGATAATATTTGCTTACAGCATCATCATCAATTTCCTGGAAAATAGGAGCCGCTTGAGCATATTGAATGTCATAACCGCCGGCACCCGCTCCATGACCAACAAATTTAATATAACCGTTAGCAGCGAACGTATTGTAACTTGATTGTAAATCTGGAATAGTAACTTTACCAGTATCTAAAGCCATACTAAATGGGCGAAGTGGACCAATATCGCCATCTTTGCCTTCGCCATAAGCAGTTGGAATAATATGAAGACTTCCTTCTGAACGTCTAAAAATGGCTCCATAATCTGCGTTCCAAATACGAAGAGCATTCACTGCTCCAGATGAAATTTCACCTGTTGTGTGAACTCCTCTATCTCCAGCAGTAACACCAGATGATTCAAATGAACCATTAACGTTCATTTCTACTTCGCCAGTAGTAAGTCTTTGAATATAGCTCATCCAGCTAGTTGCATCAGAAATTTCCATAATGTTTTTACGGATACCTCCGCTTGGATCAACAAACGTATTACCCCAAACTTTAATATCCATATTATCAACTGAGCTGTATCCTGTTGTGTTACCTCTAAACATCAGCGTAGAAGAATTATTTCTACCATCGATATTAACAGAACCACCAATAACGTCAATATTGCCTGGAGTAACTAACAATCCGCCTGCAGTGTTAATATTTGTAGTGCCTTTACCACGGAAATAGTGGTGGTAATTACCACCTTGATAATATCCTAAAAGTGTTTGACCATCGCCGTATGCATTATTATCATGGTAAGTAACAACAGTAGCCAAAGCATAGTTTTCTGTCGGTGGCGTTGTCATAAGAACACCATCCGGAGAATAACACATAACCATTTTTCTAAGGCTTTGTGTTTCCGCAGGACCGTAAATGAAAGTTCTTGTTCCATTATTAACGCTAAAATAATATCCATCTTGATGCCATTTAAATCCAGTATCATTATCTCCTAAAGCAATACTAGATGATCCTAATATTGAATAATCTTTATTACCAGGTGTTAAACCAATAGAAATTGAGTGACTTGATTTAATTCCGCCGCTCCAAGTAAATGACCAAAGATAGGTGTCAAGTCCATCACCTGCATACCAAGTTATTCCATCATTATCTTTAACTTCATGGAAAATACCAGAACCAACGGCATTACGCATGACACGAAGATGATTAATAGCAGTAGTGCTTTCAGACAATGGAACATTGTCTGCCATCGAATAGATGTCATAATCGCTCGTAGATTTATTATTAGTAATAATTCTATTTGTCAAAATCTGAGGAGTTGACATAGATTTCCATGCTGTCACTTCAGGTGAAGTAAATAGTCCACTGCCCGAAAATGCATAGGTGCTTTCACTTGCGGTAGAATAATCTTGTACGCGAATATTAACTACTTGGTTGGTTGCTCCTGCATTATTAGGAGAAAAGATAATACCACGCTCACGGTCATCACCGTCAAAGAAACGAAGGTGAGAAGTTGAGGCGCTCTTAGAAATAAGTTCGCCACCATGGGTCATTATCTGACCCGCAGCAATAATATCACGAGTTACGCGAGCAATACCCTTGAGATTGAAATCGCCAATTTGAGTGAAGGTGCCATTTAAAGTATAATCGCCAGTTTGGTTATAATTGCCAGTATGAATAACATTCCCGTCAATGCTACCACCTTTAGCAAAACCCAGATCAATAATATTTCCTTGGTCATCTTTAGTAAAAAGCACACGGTCTTTTAAGTTTATAGCCAATTCACCTTCGGCTAATACTGAAGCGGCAGGACGTGCTCCTGCAGTTTTGCTTCTTTTAAATTGTATTTGTTTTAAAGTAGCCATAAGTCCTCTTAATAATAGCCGAAATCTTGAACAGAATCCTTAATAACAATTTGGTCAAATCGTGGAACATGCGAGGGTTGAGATGCAGGATTCTGTGAGAAAAAGTTTGGGGCGGTTAGCGCGCCGGTCATCGTATCTCCTGAACGGAGTACACGACTGTTTGCATTAGCATTAACTGTATTTATTTGACTATCAACATAATCTTTGCGAGTAAGGTCGTAATTATTTAAAGGTGCTAACGTTGTGGCTCTGAATTGAGATGCTTCAATAACGCCTTTAGAACTTATATTACCGGTGCGAGTATCAATTACAACAGTTCTTTCACCTGTACCTTGAGATGATTTAAACCCAATACCATACCACGAAACAATATCCATGTTTGTTTGGTCGAATGTCGCGGCGTCACCACCGCCAGAAAAAATGCCATTCGTTTGGTCATCTGCTGTTTTGACTGCAACACCTTCGTTAAAGATTACCTTTTTGAGATATGTCCCACCATTTGCTTTAGATACGAAATCGTTATCAGCCGCTTTTGGCTTGTTATATTCGGTGTATAATTTAAATGTTTTATATAGGATGTCATCGCCAGCTGGCATTAAAGGAAAATTGCCTTGATGCCATATGACGGAACCACCAACTGTACTTCCGGCTTTTAAATCGGCCATTTCGTGTCTCCTTATTAATATTAAAGTATTTATACGCGAAAAGGAGACCGAAGTCTCCTTTATTCTGTGTACTCTTTAAATTCCTGCCCAAATACCTTACCTGTGTCGTTAGATAACTGAGTAGGCAAGTCCATTATATCATTACCGGTTAACGATTCATCAATATAATTAACACGAATACCATTTATACCAAACTCAGCGGGTTTTGCTATACTTCCGTTACATGATACTTCAGTGAAAATAACATTTCTTAGTCCACCTTGACCGACTGAGGCCGTACGGTAACAATATACTGTAAAGCCATCAGCTTCAGCTGGTATTTCAACGTATTCTTCATATAGCTTCCACTCCCCGGCAGTTCCATCAAAGTTTATATCTTTAGATGATATAGGAGAGCTAGATGGAGACTTAAAGAAACGAATTGAAAGTCTTGTGGTTCCTTCCTCTAATAATTCTTCATCAGCCATTAATTGAAATTTCAAATAAAGAAAATCTGTAGGCTTTAATCCATAGTTTGCGATAGGAGTAACAAGGGATGACGTAGGCATCCTTTTTATTTCATTGTTAGTTCCTCCAACAGGAGATAAAAACGTTTCTAGAGCTTCATATGTACGTCTAGGATAGCCGGTAGCACCTATATCAGCAATAGAGTCATATACAATATCTAATGGAGTTGCGTAATCAGAAATTGTTTTCTTATTACTGTATTTTATGTGTTCTAATGCAATAGTATTTTTACCTGAAACATAAAACGCTGAATATGAAATATCAACAAGACTAGCAACTTCAATTGACGGTATAACTGAACTCCCAGCAGCTTTAAACCATTCAATTATTTCCGGTGGCAAATTAAATTTGTTATTGGAAATAAATGCGAAAATGAAATTATCTGCGTATGTATTAACAAACGAAATAAATGCAGCTGAAGTTGCATTATTTGTAGGCGCAAAATTGTATAATTTACTATCAACTATAGTTCCATTTTCCGGATTTATCACCCTAACATTTAGTCCAATACCAAAAGACTGCAACCCTAAAGGCTCATTTTGGAACAAAATATATGGATTAGTTGTTGAAAGCGGGCATGAACCCGCTATACTTAGCTTAAATCTAACTGAATTGCTTTCCGATAAAAACGGCGTTTGGACGTATCCCTGTCCAAACCTTGCCATAAATTTTTCCATATAACCTCTTATTCAACCCATATAAATTTAACTGTTTTGTTAACCGGATCTGGAACAATTCTCACATTTCCTAATTGTAAGAAGTCTCGAATAGTAAGGTTTCCAATAACAGCATTATCAGATGGGATAGCACCGACATCGCTAGGTGAAGGTGGGTTGCCACTATCAAATACCATTGCAAATGAAGTCCAAGCATCTTTATTTTTCTGCCAGGTACGAGTATAACGAATACTACCACCATTTGCACCTGTAGGATAACAAATCCAATCCTGATAAAGCGAATCTAAGCTATTGCCGAATTGAGTCAAAGTACCAGGATATTTAATTTCTTGGTCACGGTTACCTTTGTTATCACGCGTCCAGTATCCAGGGAATTGGCTATATACAGCAGAATCGTTAATGTCAATAGACCAAAAACCTACAGTAGAAGCTGTTGGTTTATCGGTATAAACAGTGGCAGTTTTAACGCCGTTAGAAATAATTCTGTTATTTACAGTTAACCCACCGGTAGTTATTGTTGCACCACTTGTGATTTGAACACCATTGTCAAGACGAACTAAGCCTGTGGCGTTGTTAATCGTGATCGGGCGTAAGTTATTAAACGTCCCGGTCTGGTCACCTGAGTTAGTTAATGCAATATAAGAACTGTTACCAGCATTATAAAGCATAACACCATAGTTACCGTTAATAGCTCTGAATGCAATAGGAGAACTAGAAACAATTTCGCCTGTAGCACTAATAGGCCCTGTAAAGGTAGAAACACCCGTAACATTTAATCCATTTGTAGAAACAATGCCTGTTGAATAAAGTGTTCCATTAATATTAAATGATACTCTATTATCAGCAGCGCGCTGAGAATAGAAATGGTATCCGGTTTCGTCACCCGCTTCAAATACTGTATCACGGGCACCATCTGTAGCGCTATTACCCCATGCTCTAACAACGAAATTCTCTTTATTACTAAGAGATTGGGTTCCTTTAGTGAAAACTATTTCAGAACCGCTAGAATCATTAAGAGTTAATCTACGAGTAACAGATGCTTCGGAACCAAAAGAAGCAGTGCTTGTAGATACTAAAGGAGCACTCAGGTTGGTCTGTTTAGTAAGACTTAAAGAACCATTAACCGTCTGGTCGATGTCTCTACGGATGAACTGAAGAGAATCTAGACCATCTAACAAATTACTATCAGCTGCTTTAGCTTTCAACGGTAAGTAGTTAGCAAGTACACGGTTTAATTCATACGGTGATACCGCATAGCTATTTTTCTCATATGATTCTAAAGATTGTGTTGAACCAACTGTATCATTACCAACAAATGTAATAGAACCAGATGAAGTTTTAACGAATCCACGAATTGCCGTAGTAGCAGTCCATGATGGTTCCGATTGAACAATCCATTTTAAATTCTTAGGTGATACAGCAGTATTAGCAGAAGTTCCTGTTACAGTTTCAGCCTGAGTAGCAACCTTAATTACGCCTTCAGACGTTTCAGTGGACTTAGTCCCTAAAAGCTTTTTAGGAGTAATAAGAACATCATCTAAAGTTCCTGCATTAGATTCTGCCTGGGTCGCTACGCGAAGTGTACCACGTTGTGTTTCATTTGCTTTAGAAATATCAAGAGTATAATGGTTCCACAAGGTTCCTTCTTCAATAAGTCCGGAATCAGAATTAACACTGGTACGGTCAGAAGAATCAAAATGAGTTTTAATTTTCAGTGGAGTCGAGATACGAGTATCATCAGTTCCAGTATCAAATTCAACTTGCGTAGCAAGTTCGGCTATGCCAGATAATCCTTCCGTAGCTTTCCTATCATTTAACGTCTTAGGCGTTACTGCTCTAGTATAATCAGTTCCAGTGTTAGTTTCTGCTTGCGTAGCAATTTCAATTAAACCAATACGTCCATCAGTAGAAGTTTTCTTATGCAGAGTTTCAGGGGTCACTACAGCATTAGCCCAACCGGCTTGTGATTCGCCAGCGATAACTTCACTTTCAATAGCAAGAATTACTGCACCCTGCTGAGTAGGTGTAGCTTTATATTGGTCAAGGGCCTTTGGAGAAATAGTTAAATTATCTACGGCTTTGTTATAAACGTTAGTCCCAGCATTACCACGAATAGTAGCAGCTGTAGTACCAGTCGTAGATGTGTATTTTACAATACCAGATAAAACTTCAGAACCTTGACGGGCATCCAATTTCTTAGGAGTAATAATAGTGGTATCATCTGTTCCAGCATTAGTTTCAGCCTGAGTTGCAACTTCAGCAACACCTCTACGGGTTTCAGTTGCTGTACGTTCGTTCAATTTCTTAGGAGAAATAATCAAGTCGTCTTGGAACGCAAAATCGGTATTCTGGTTAACTTGTGCAGTTGTTGCAATACGAGCAATACCGCGACGAGTTTCAGTTGCTGTACGATTTGCTAATGTTTCCGGAGTAATAGCCAGTTCTTTACCAGGAGCATTTTCTAAATCGACATTTGCTTGCGCTTGAGAAGCAAGAGCAATAACACCTAAACGAGCTCGAGTGGTATTGCTCGATGCATCGACTCGTTCAACGGTTACGGTGTTTTGTTGAACTACCCAATATTTTGTTTCAGATGAATAATCTTCTATATAAGCTAACTCAAGTACAGGTACATACGAAGTATCGCCATTAAATTCCAGCTCACTAACAGAAACCCATTGTGCATCAGGTGGATACTCTGAACGTTTTGGGAACTGTAATAAAGAAATACTGCTAGCAATTGTATCGCCTTCAGCAGCTTTAATTTTTACAGTTTGCCCTTTACGCATATAATTCAACGATATTTTAACAGTATCGCCAGACAAAATATCTGTAGGTAAAGTAAGATTTACCGTCGAGATTGTATTATTATCAGTTCCAAAAACAAGAACTTCTTCATTAGGGCGTAAATCAGTATCATTACGAACTATACGTAAACGAGATTTCTGGTCACCTTCCCAAACTCTCCACAAACTAGATGCTGCATCAAAAATAAAAAGAGCATCAGCAAAATTACGTCCTTCTGCTACATGAACACCAGCTTCTCGTATAGAAGTTGTATCATCGTAAGTTTTGACAATTGTGTGATATAATGGGTTTAATTTGTCTAAATCCACTAAATTAATAATATCGCCATTATTAGCATTACGAGGCAATGTAATATTAATAGGAGCGGCTGATGTAAAACGTCGAATGATAAAATCGTTAGGTTGTGCTTGATATGGCGTAGCAGGAGTTACTGTGACTGCATTACGTTCGTAATCAGAAACATACATTTGCCATAGTCGGTTGCTAAAAATGAAGACCATTTTAGATTTTGGGTGCGTCATTAAAACTGAACGAACCTGTTGTCCTCTAAAGTTTACAATACTTTGAGCCGCTGCAGTAATTTGAACTTTTACATAGCCTACTCTACCACCAATATCAGACAAAATAACTGTATCGCCATCTAAAGGATTTTGAGGCAAAGTGAAATTAATATCAGTGCCAGCTGAAGTATCAACCGCAATAGAGTTACCTACTGATAATTGGAAATCTCCGCCTTGAACTGTAATCCATTCTGCATCTGCACGAGTTGCCTTCCATTTAACCAAAGAGAAAGGGCCTGCCGGAGCTGGAATATCGCTTAAAGCTTGATAAAAACGATTATTATAAAGAACAATAAAATCTTTTGTATACGCGCGCGTCTCGTCATAATTCTGTACGGTGTTTTCTTGCACCAAAAAGTCAACGTTCACGCCATCGGTGCCAACTGTGCGGTCAGCAAGCGCAACGTTAACTATCTTATCACCGCCTGCGTCAAGACCATCTTCGGCCCTGAACTTACGTTTGATGTCAACCATGGTAGTCCTCTTATCATTATGTGTTCTATTTTACTATTTATAAATGAGTAAAAGACTATTTACGCTTTCAAACTAGTATGTTACTATGGTCTAAGTTGACTAACTGAACAAGAGGTTCATATGGATTTAGAAATGATGTTGGATGAAGATTACAAAGAAGGTATTGCACTTGCCGACTTTAGTAACATTGCATTGGCAGCCGCATTAAACAACTTCGAAGGCGGCGATAAAATTACTGTTCCGATGGTTCGACATGTAATCTTGAATTCAATTCGTAAAAACGTAGTGATGTTCCGTAAGCAAGGCTATACAAAATTTGTGTTGTGTATGGATAATGCTACTTCAGGTTATTGGCGTCGTGACTTTGCTTACTATTACAAGAAAAATCGTAAAACCGATCGTGAAGCTTCAAAGTGGGATTGGGAAGGATATTTTACTGCACTCCGTCAAGTTGTTGATGAGATTAAGAAATACATGCCATACGTTGTAATGGATATTGACAAGTATGAAGCGGATGACCATATCGGTGTATTAACTAAATATTTGTCATTAGCTGGTCATAAGGTATGTATTGTTGCATCAGATGGTGACTTTACACAATTACACAAATATCCTAACGTTAAACAGTGGTCGCCACCACAGAAAAAATGGGTTAAAATTAAGAACGGTTCTGCTGAAATTGATTGCATGACTAAAATTCTTAAAGGTGACCGTAAAGATGGCGTTGCATCTGTTCGAGTTCGTGGTGACTTCTGGTTTACTCGAGTTGATGGTGAACGAACTCCGAGCATGAAAACAACGATTATTGAAGCAATTGCCAATGACCGTTCTCAAGCTGAAGTATTATTAAGTGCAGAAGAATATAAACGGTATCAAGAAAATTTGGTTCTCATTGATTTTGATTATATCCCTGATAATATTGCTTCAACCATTATAGAGTATTATAACTCGTATAAACCACAACCTAAAGGCAAGATTTATTCATACTTTGTAAAATCGGGTCTTTCTAAATTAACAAGTGTAATTAATGAATTCTGAGGTAAACATGGCTAAGAAAGAAGCAGTCGAATTTAATCAAGATGTGCATGGTGAAGAACTGGCTAAACTAGTCAAGGAAGCTTCCGATAACAAACTTAAAATTTCTGGTTATAATGAACTGATTAAAGACATTCGTACTCGTGCTAAAGAAGAGCTTGGCGTTGATGGAAAAATGTTTAATCGTTTGTTAGCTCTTTATCATAAAGACGCTCGTGACCAATTTGAAGCTGAAAATGAAGAGGTAGTCGAGCTTTATGACACAGTTTTCACTAAGTGATATTAAACCGGTTGATGAGACCGGTTTATCTGAACAAGAATTAGCAGTAAAACACGATAAAGATGATATCGCTAAATTGCTTGACCGCCAAGAAAACGGATTCATTATCGAATCCATGGTTGAACAATTTGGTATGTCTTATTTAGAAGCAACAACTGCTTTCTTGGAAGAAAATTCTATTCCAGAAACACAATTTGCTAAATTTATTCCTACAGGAATTGTTGAAAAAATTACAAGCGAAGCAATTGACGAAAACATGCTTCGCCCATCAGTTGCTCGTGGTGAAAAAACTAATACGTTAGATTTCTTATTATGATTAAAATACGCATGCCTCCTGATGGAGAACGTTATATTAACGGAAAATCGGTATACAAACTATACTTGATGTGCAAACAACATTTTAATGGTCGGTATGACGTAATCAAATATAACTGGTGCATGCGTGTTTCGGATAATGCGTATCAAAAACGCCGAGATAAATATTTCTTTGAGAAACTAGCAGAGAAATATAAGTTAAAGGAACTCACCTTGATATTCATAAGCAACTTAGTTGCTAACCAAGATGCATGGATTGGTGAGATATCAGACGCTGATGCATTAGTTTTCTATAGGGAATATATTGGACGTCTCAAACAAGCCAAGGAGACGTTTGCTGAAGATGTACGTAACATCTACTATTTCAGCAAGAAAGTGGAAGTTAGTGCGCTTCAAGAGATATTTGATTATAATAATAAAGTTCAGTCGAGCTATATATTTAAATTGCTACAAAGCAATATAATTTCATTTGAAACCTTCTTGTTGTTAGATTCATTCTTGAATATTATAGATAAGCACGACGAACTCACCGACAATTTAGTCTGGCAAAATTATTCTACCAAATTAAAGGCATATCGAAAAATACTTCAAATCGATGGAAATGCTGCTAAGAAATTGTTCATAGAAACAATCAAATCATGTAAGTATTAAGCTTTATTTCTTGTGTGTTAAAATTACTTTATAAATAAATCATACCAGCTACGAGGTATAAGTGTCGTAGCAACCAACTGTAAATAAATTAAATAATCTAAATAATCTAAATAAAGGTAAATATAATGTTTAAACGTAAATCTACTGCTGACCTCGCTGCTCAAATGGCTAAACTGAACGGTAACAAAGGTTTCTCTTCAGAAGATAAAGGTGAATGGAAGCTGAAACTCGATGCATCCGGTAATGGTCAAGCGGTAATTCGTTTCTTGCCAGCAAAAACTGATGATGCACTACCATTTGCAATTCTTGTTAACCACGGTTTCAAGAAAAATGGTAAATGGTATATTGAAAATTGCTCTTCTACACATGGTGATTACGACTCTTGTCCTGTATGTCAGTACATTAGTAAAAATGACCTGTACAATACCAACAAAGCTGAATATTCTCAACTGAAACGTAAAACTTCTTATTGGGCTAATATTCTGGTTGTTAAAGACCCTCAAGCTCCAGATAACGAAGGTAAAGTATTTAAATATCGTTTCGGTAAAAAGATTTGGGACAAAATCAATGCAATGATTGCTGTTGATACCGAAATGGGTGAAACTCCAGTTGATGTTACTTGTCCGTTTGAAGGTGCTAACTTTGTTCTGAAAGCTAAGCAGGTTTCAGGTTTTAGCAACTATGACGAATCTAAATTCTTGGGTCAATCTGAAATTCCTCGTATTAATGACGAAGCATTCCAGAAAGAACTATATGACCAGATGGTAGACCTTACTACTTTGACGGCTAAAGACCAGTTCAAATCCTTTGAAAAATTAAATGAATCTTTCGCTAAGGTTCTTGGTACTGCCGCTCTTGGTGGTGCAGCAGCCGCAGCAGCTTCTGTTGCAGATAAAGTTGCTTCTGACCTTGACGATTTCGATAAAGACATGGAAGCCTTTAGTTCTGCAAAAACTGAAGATGACTTCATGAGTTCTACCTCGTCCTCTGATGATGGTGACCTCGATGACCTGTTAGCCGGTCTATAATAAATTGGGAGACTTCGGTCTCCCTTTTGAGTATCTGTAAATTGCCGAAAAAGTTGTTTACTTCTTCCCTGGATGTGTTAGTATAGACATATCAACAACATGAGGAAATCAAAATGGAAATCGGAAAAACTTATATCATTAACCCTTTATTTAAAAATGACTTTGCTAACGAGTGCCGTTGCAATGTAATGATGCTAAATTTAATAGAGAAGCACGGACCTAGTTTTGTTGTAGATGAAATGGAAAGTGATGATTGCGCTGGTGAATGTGTGGTACGTGTAACTATGGAAGATGGCACTGAATACACGGCTGGTGGCCCACTTGAGACGTATTTTGAGATTTACTCTGAAGAATTCAAATACTTTACTGAGGTAGATTTAGTAAAGCCTCAACCTACTAACGAAGGTATAACTTTAGGTGTAACAAAAATCCATTGTATCGTAGATGAAACCAACGTCGACGAAATAATCGAACTTTTGCAAAAAACTTTTAAAAAGTAGTTTATAACAAGATAGGGCTATGTTATAGTAGCCCTATCAAATCAAAAGTGAAGCGGAGAATAAAATGAGATTGCAACGCCAGAGCATCAAAGATTCTGAAGTTAGAGGTAAATGGTACTTCAACATCGTCGGTAAAGACGCTGAACTTGTTGAAAAAGCTGAACATCTTTTACGCGATATGGGTTGGGAAGATGAATGCGATGGATGTCCACTCTATGAAGATGGTGAAAGTGCAGGGTTCTGGATTCACCACTCTGATGTTGAATCGTTTAAAGCTGATTGGAAAATTGTGAAAAAGTCTGTTTGAGGAAAAATAATATGATTTTTGTATTTGAATTTATGAATGACGAATTCGATTATGCAATTTTTAACGCATTGCATAATCCCGATTTAAGTGAATTTAATGAAATGTTTTCTGACGCTTTGAGTATGTCAGAAGAATACTGTGGAGAATGTCAACGTGTTTGTGTGACAGTTTTTGAAAACAAAGAAAAGACATATGAAGAGTTATTCTTTGACGCTAATAAAGCCACTGAATGGTTTATTGAAAAGGGGTTTTGAGTAATGATTAAATTGGTATTTGCCTATTCTCCAACTAAATCGGTTGAAGGCTTTAATGAATTAGCATTCGGTTTAGGTGATGGTTTACCATGGGGACGAGTTAAAAAAGACCTTCAGAATTTTAAAGCTCGTACCGAAGGTACAATTATGATTATGGGTGCTAAAACGTTCCAGTCATTGCCTACATTACTTCCTGGTCGTAGCCATGTGGTGGTATGTGATATTAAACGTGGCTATCCTGAAACTAAAGACGGTGATTTGGCGCATTTTTATATTACCTGGGATGAGTATATTACCTTAGTAGCCGGTGGACGTATTCAATTATCCGGTCCTAATACAAATTTTGAAACGTTTATCGATGCCAGCGAAAATCACATTAGTGTAATTGGCGGACCTGCTCTGTTATATACTGCATTACCTTATGCAGATGAAGTAGTCGTTTCTCGTATCGTTAAAAGGCATCGTGTTAATTCAACTGTTCAATTAGATGCAAGTTTTCTTGATGATATAAGCAAACGTGAAATGGTTGAAACGCATTGGTATAAAATAGATGAAGTAACAACCCTTACAGAATCAGTATATAAAAATGAAATAGCTACTGGCGGAAAATATGAATTTTAATTATTACCCTATTCTATTAGAAGAAGATGCGAAACAGCCAAAGTGGCAAGGTCCTCAGTTTATTAAAGGTGTCTATCAATTAGTAGTTCCTAAAGACAAGATTTATAGTAGTTGTTTTACTGAATCTGCTTGTAGTATCCGTGGTAATAGTTCTCAATACTGGAATTTTGATATAAAACTGCACAGAAGTATTGATGATTGGTTAAAAGCTATGGACCTCGGTAATATCACGTTCGACGAAAATAATTATCATATTATTGGCCGCTTTTCTAAGCGTGGTAAAGAACTATATTTCACGCCTGAAATTGAAAGAAAATTTGATGCAAAGCCATATTAATTATAGGTGCTAAATGAAACAATATCAAGATTTAATTAAAAATATCCTTGAAAACGGCTATGAAACAGACGACCGTACAGGCACAGGAACAATTGCCCTGTTCGGAACTAAATTACGTTGGGACCTGACTAAAGGATTCCCTGCAGTAACAACTAAGAAATTAGCATGGAAAGCTTGTATTGCCGAACTACTGTGGTTCATGTCTGGTTCTACCAATGTTAATGATTTGCGTATTCGTACTCATGGTAGTCTAATTGAAGGCAAAACTATTTGGGACGACAACTATGAAAATCAGGCAAAAGACCTTGGTTATCATAGTGGCGAACTTGGTCCTATTTATGGTAAGCAATGGCGAGATTTTGGTGGTGTGGACCAATTGGTTGAAACAATCAACCGTATTAAAAAATTACCAACTGACCGTCGTCAAATAGTTTCTGCATGGAACCCTGCCGAAATTGACCAAATGGCTCTTCCTCCTTGTCATATGTTCTATCAATTTAATGTGCGTAATGGACATCTTGATTTACAATGGTATCAACGCAGTGTAGATGTTTTCTTGGGCTTGCCGTTCAACATCGCCTCGTACGCCGCCTTGACGCATATTGTAGCGAAGATGTGTAACCTTATCCCGGGTGATTTAGTGTTCTCAGGCGGCAACACGCATATCTACAGCAATCATGTAGAACAATGCAAAGAAGTTCTTCGTCGTGAACCTAAAGAGTTGTGTTCTCTTGAAATTAATTGGCCTAGTAATTTTGAGAATTGGCCTACAAAAATCCAAATGGACTGGGTTACTGGAACGATGACACATTCTGATTTCGTTCTTAAAAATTACGAATCACATCCAGCTATCAAAGCTAAAATGGCGGTATAAAATGATTTTACGTTTTATTAATTCATATGGCACCACAATTTTTGAAATGAAAAATCCTACCGAACTAGATATCCCTTCACCAAATAGTGAAATCACAGTTAAAGGTGAACGATTCGTTTGTTATTCACATGAACGAATTTATGAATATCGTGAATTTTGTGGTGGTTACGGTACGGAAAAAGAACCATTGGTTTATTTCGATATTACGGTCTTGACTCCTAAAGAATACAAAGAAATTATTGCTAAGAATAATTAACGCTTCAGTTTAAAAGTGTATAATAAATTAACGGGATAAATACTATCCCGTTTGGAGTAATGTCTATCAACCTATACTGAGGAATATATGCAAGTAACTAAGAGCAGTGGGGTATCCCAAAATTTTGATGCACAGAAAATTATTCAAGTATTAACTTGGCAATGTGAAGGAACACAAATCGACCCATATGAATTGTACGAAGAAATTAAGACCCATCTTGTCGATGGGATGAGCACCAAAGATATCCAGAAGATTTGTATTAAAGTTGCAGCTAACTTGATTTCTGTCGAAGAACCCGATTATCAGTATGTCGCCGCCAAAGGGCTAATGTTTGCACTTCGTAAAGATGTATATGGGCAGTTTGAACCGCCTGCTTTTATCGACCATATTTCTTACTGTGTTAATGAAGGCAAATATGACCCTGAGCTGTTGTCTCAATATTCAGCAGAAGAAATCATTTATCTCGATTCACAGATTAAACATGAACGAGACTTTGACCTGACTTATGCTGGTGCTATGCAGCTTAAAGAAAAATACCTAGTTAAAGATAAAACAACTGGTAAGATTTATGAAACTCCCCAGTTTGCTATCATGGCTATTGGTATGGCCTTACATCAAGACGAAACTCATGACCGTTTGAAACATATTATTCGTTTTTATGATGCTGTTTCTACTCATCAAGTTTCATTGCCAACCCCAATTATGGCAGGTGCTCGTACTCCGACTCGCCAGTTCTCTAGTTGTGTAGTTATTGAAGCCGGTGATTCGTTAAAATCTATTAACAAAACTTCAGCATCAATTATTGAATATATTTCTAAACGAGCTGGTATCGGTATCAACGTTGGCATGCTTCGTGCAGAAGGTTCTAAGATCGGTATGGGTGAAGTTCGACATACAGGTGTTATTCCATTCTGGAAACATTTCCAAACTGCAGTAAAATCTTGTTCTCAAGGTGGTATTCGTGGTGGTGCTGCTACAGCGTATTATCCGATGTGGCACTTAGAAGTAGAGAACCTATTAGTTCTGAAAAATAACAAAGGCGTGGATGAAAACCGTATTCGACATATGGACTACGGAATTCAGATTAATGACCTTATGATGGAACGCCTTGGTAAAAATGATTATATTACTTTATTTAGCCCTCACGAAATGTCAGGCGAACTATACTACTCGTTCTTTGAAGATCAAGATAAATTCCGTGAGCTTTATGAGAAAGCTGAAAAAGACCCAACAATCAGAAAGAAAAGAATCAAAGCACTAGAACTCTTTGAATTGTTCATGACTGAACGTTCTGGTACTGCTCGAATTTATCCACAGTTTGTTGATAACACGAATAACTACACTCCGTTTATTCGTGAAAAAGCTCCAATTCGTCAGAGTAACTTATGTTGTGAAATCGCTATTCCAACTAATGATGTGAATGGTCCTGACGCTGAAATTGGTTTATGCACATTATCTGCTTTTGTATTAGATAAATTTGATTGGCAAGACCAAGATAAAATTAATGAACTTGCTGAAGTACAAGTACGTGCACTTGATAACCTGTTAGACTATCAAGATTATCCTGTTCCAGAAGCTTTAAAAGCTAAAAAGCGTCGAAACCTCGGCGTTGGTGTGACGAACTATGCTGCATGGTTAGCTTCTAACTTTGCTTCATATGAAGATGCTAACGATTTGACTCATGAATTGTTTGAGAGATTGCAATATGGCCTTATCAAAGCTTCAATCAAACTCGCCAAAGAAAAAGGACCTTGCGAGTATTATTCAGACACTAAATGGTCTAGAGGCGAATTACCTATCGACTGGTACAATAAAAAGATTGACCAAATCGCGGCCCCGAACTACGTCTGTGACTGGGAAGAACTTCGAGCTGAACTCAAAGAACACGGAATTCGTAACTCAACGTTGTCTGCACTCATGCCTTGTGAGTCAAGCAGTCAAGTATCAAACTCTACAAACGGGATTGAGCCCCCACGCGGTCCAGTAAGTATTAAAGAATCTAAAGAAGGCAACTTCCGACAGGTTGTTCCTAATATAGAACATAACATGAGTCTTTACGACTACGCGTGGAAACTTGCTAAGAAAGGTAATAAACCTTATTTGACCCAAGTTGCTATCATGTTGAAATGGGTGTGCCAATCTGCTTCTGCTAATACTTACTATGACCCTGCGGTATTTGAGAAAGGTAAAGTGCCAATGTCAGTAATGCTTGACGATCTGCTTTACTTCTGGTACTTTGGCGGAAAAAACCTCTACTATCATAACACCCGTGATGGGTCAGGTACAGATGACTATGAATTAGAAACACCTAAAGCTGAAGATTGCTCTGCTTGTAAGCTTTAAGTCTTTTGATTATAATTTACTCATGGATGAGTTAATAACTAAGTGAGAAAATATAATGAGTACAGTTTTTAATACACAACAAGTCGATGTTTTGAACGAACCGATGTTCTTTGGTTCTGGACTTGGCCTCGCACGGTATGATATTCAGCGTCATAAAGTTTTTGAAGAGCTTATCGAAAAGCAGCTCTCGTTCTTTTGGCGTCCCGAGGAAGTAAACTTGATGTTGGATTCGGCCCAGTTTAATAAGCTTCCACAGTTCCAACAGGACATCTTTACCAACAACCTTAAGTATCAATCATTATTAGATTCTATCCAAGGTAGAGCACCATCTGCGGTACTTATGTCATTGCTTTCAGACCCTTCATTAGATACATGGGTTGCTACATGGACTTTCAGTGAAACTATTCACTCTCGTTCATATACTCATATTATGCGAAATCTTTATACAGATCCATCGAAGGTGTTTGATGAGATTGTATTAGATGAAGCTATTATGAAGCGTGCCGAATCTATCGGACGATATTATGATGATGTTCTGGTTAAAACTCGTTATTGGGAAAACGCTAAAGCTGATATCGAATACCAAAAAGAAATTAATGCAGACGAAGACGTTATTGAAGATGCTATTGAGCATGAGACATATTGGAAGCGTGAGCTAATGAAATCTCTTTATCTCTGTTTGCATGTTATCAACGCCTTAGAAGCTATTCGTTTTTACGTATCATTTGCATGTACTTTCAACTTCCATAAAAATATGGAAATTATGGAAGGTAATGCAAAGATTATGAAGTTCATTGCTCGTGACGAACAACTCCACCTCAAGGGTACTCAGTACATTATCCGTCAACTTCAATCTGGTACTGATGGTGATGAGTGGGTTCAAATTGCTAAAGAATGTGAACAAGAAGCAGTTGACATTTTTATGGAAGTAAATAGACAAGAGAAGGAATGGGCTGCACACCTCTTTAAAGACGGTACATGTCCAGGTATCAATACACAGAGTATGTGTGCTTTTGTTGATTACTTGACTGTGTCTCGTATGAAACAGTGTGGTTTGTCATGCCCAATCACTGATGCTCCGACAAAGCATCCGTATCCTTGGATTCGTGAATATCTGAACTCTGATTTAGTTCAAGCGGCTCCTCAGGAAGTTGAAATCAGTTCTTATCTTGTCGCACAAATTGATAATGATGTAGACCAAAATGTAATCAATTCATACAAAAAATATTTCTAAGGACGGGACTTCGGTCCCACTTTATTATGAAAGATATCGCCGCCGAATATTCCTTTATTAAATATACAGAATTGGAGCTATTAGAAGATGCAACAATTAAAACAGTTGATGTCCCTAATAAGAAAAATGTCATATACGCTATTGCTATAGATGACGAACTTGTGTATATTGGTAAAACCAAGAATTTAAAGAAACGCATTAACTATTATCGAACAGCCATAAATCGAAAAGACCAGACTTCAGATTCAAGAAAATCACTTATGATTTTGGATGCCTTAATGCAAGGCAAAAAGGTTGAATTCTGGGCCCGCCAATGTTTTGACCTTTCAGTCACCAACGAACTTGGTTCAATGACCATCGCAACAATGGACCTTGAAGAACCACTTTTTATCAAAAAGTTCAACCCGCCTTGGAATATCCAACATAAGAAAAAGTAGTTTACACACCACAAGGATTGTGGTACAATTTAAAAAAAACTAACTGAGGATACAAAATGGAAAAGCTTTATTATAATCTGTTATCTCTGTGTAAATCGTCATCTGATCGTAAATTTTTCTACTCGGATGATGTAAGTCCAATCGGTAAAAAGTATCGAATTTTCTCATATAACTTTGCTTCATATTCAGATTGGTTACTGCCTGATGCGTTAGAGTGTCGTGGTATTATGTTCGAAATGGATGGTGAAACTCCTATACGTATTGCTTCTCGTCCAATGGAAAAATTCTTTAATCTAAATGAGAACCCGTTTACATTGTCAATTGACCTTAGCGATGTAAAATATCTGATGACTAAAGAAGACGGTTCATTAGTCTCGACATACCTTGACGGCAATATGGTTCGTTTCAAATCTAAAGGGTCTATCAAATCCGACCAAGCCGCTTCCGCTACAAGTATTTTACTAGATATTAACCACAAAGACTTAGCAGATCGTTTATTAGAACTTTGTAATGACGGTTTTACTGCGAACTTTGAATACGTTTCTCCAACAAATAAAATTGTTTTAACATACCCTGAAAAACGATTGATTCTTTTGAATATTCGTGATAACAACACGGGTGAATACATCGAGTATGACGACATTTATTTAGACCCTGTTTTTCGTAAATATCTTGTAGATCGATTTGAAGCACCGGAAGGTGACTGGGTCCCTGGTGTTAAGTCTTCTACAAATATCGAAGGATATGTAGCCGTAATGAAAGACGGTTCTCATTTCAAATTGAAGACCGACTGGTACGTTGCTCTTCATACAACTCGGGACTCAATCTCTAGCCCGGAAAAGTTGTTTCTTGCTATTATGAATGGTGCTTCAGATGACCTTAAAGCAATGTATGCGGATGACGAGTTTTCATTTAAAAAGGTTGAGCTCTTCGAAAAAGCATATCTTGATTTCTTAGACCGCTCATTTTATATCTGTCTAGATACATATGACAAGCACAAAGGAAAAGATCGTAAAACGTACGCTATAGAAGCTCAGGCCGTTTGTAAGGGTGCACAGACACCTTGGTTATTTGGCATCATTATGAATCTTTACCAAGGTGGTTCAAAAGAGCAAATTATGACTGCTCTAGAATCAGTCTTTATTAAAAATCATAAAAATTTCATCCCTGAAGGATATTAATGGTTTACAAACACCAAGGAAGGTGTTACTATGGCTTTTATCAACAATACGAGGAGAAAATTATGAATATGCAATTGATTACTAACGATATGGTCGTAACCGCTTTTGGAGACACAACTGACGGAATCCGGGTCTTTAAGAAAGGACGTCCAGTTGGCTATCTTACTGACCTACGTGTTACACTGGCCAAAAATCTTAAAAAGAAAGTAAAACAAAAAGAGTATTCAACCCGATACGCTGAAGAGAAACGCGAAGCGATGCCAGAAGCAGTTAATGCTATGGTAGAATTTCTTCAAAACAATTTGACTAAATATGACGCTAATGTGTTCATTAATATTAGTCAACCAAACGTACATATCGCAGGTATCAAATTCTATATTATTTGCGACCCTCTTACCGACAAATTCAACCGTCTCGGAATCTCAAGCCCATATCATACAGCAGAAGAGTTGTGTGTATTGTTTGAATCATACAAAATCCAAACTGACGGGCCTAAAACAGTTCTTATCAATGGATTATCCCGAGATGAAATCATTGAGATTATTAAAACATGCTTAAAGTAAATGCATCATATATTGTAGTGGCAGCTTTTGCAGTTGTTGCTACTGTAACAATAGCATTTCTGAACCATAAAGTCGATTCGCTGAATACTGAATTGGCTTCTGTTAAAGAGACTGCTAAAAACAATGCTAAAGTATTAGACGACTTCAAGATTCAATATCAGTCAATCGAAGAAATGACTTATAAGAACCGTGTTTTAGTTGACCAACTTAAGGCTGAAAATGAAAAGCTCCGTAAGGATTCGAAGAAGAAGAACGTGGTGGCAAGTAAGCCAGGATTGGTCGAAAAACAAATCAACAGGTCCTTCGATTCCTTTGCAGAAGACCTCAGGAAGCTCTCAGAATGATTAAATTAACTGTGGCTGTATTATCTATTGGTCTCCTAGTTGGATGTACTCAGGATGTGCCAGTAAGCCCTAAAGAAACTTTACATCCTTCATGGCCTACGCCTATTTCCGAATACAACCAGAAATGGCAAGTAAAGGTTATTGATGGTAATCCGTGGGTTGGAATGCCATTTGAAGACTCTCAAGAATTTCGTATCTGGTTAAACGACGTAAAAAGATATATACATGACCAGAAGACTATGTTATGTTATTATCGTAGTGGTTTAAAAGAGGAAAAATGCCAATGACTAAAGAACAGCATGAATACATTAAAGGGCTTATCTATGAATCTGAAATGGCGGCTATGATTTATGGACGCCAGATTCAACGATTAGAATCTTTGCCTCCGACTAATGACCGCTTGTTAGTTCAGTCTCGTGCTAATCTGAAAAATGAATATCAGAATAAGTGGGCAGTAGCGACTAAAGCTCTTCATGAGTATATTGAATCTTTAGTAAAATAGTTTACAAACTCGTGGGAGCAGAGTATAATGCTCCTATGGATAATTGAGGAAATCTAAATGAAAACATTACTAGAGAATTACATCAAACGGTCTGATGAGTATATTGATATCTGTCGTGGAATGACACTTGTAGATTATGACAAAGATGCAGCAAAGGCACTAGATGAAGCAGGTAAAGCTCTTCGTAAAGCTGCTAAAGAAAAAGGGTTGGATTTGCAACAACTCAAAAGTCATATGATTAAATTTATTTCTTCAAACGTTAGAAGTACGTCAATTAATAAAAACGTTGCTGAAATTAATAAAGACCGGCGCGAACTCAACATTCGTATTCTTGAAGCTTTCTTAGGAATCAAATAATGGAACAGGCCAAAATCGATAAGTTAATCCATACGCTTGTAGCAGATATTAACACACGTGCTCTTCGTAAATCACAGAACGGTGATTCTTGGACTATGCAAGATTGCAAGAAAGGTGCTGAACTAGGACGTGAAATTGCTAAAATTCTTGGTGGACAATTTGAATTTGCCGAAGAGGTAGTAAAACTGTGAAAAAGATTATTTTGACTGTAGGTTGTCCGGGGTCTGGTAAAAGCACTTGGGCTCGTGAATTTATTGATAAGAATCCTGGGTTCTTTAATATCAACCGCGACGATTATCGCCAATCCATCATGGGCCACGAAGAACGTGACGAGTACAAATACACTAAGAAGAAAGAAAGCATCGTAACTTATATGCAACACGATGCGGCACATATGATTCTCTGTCAAGACGGAACTAAGGGTGTTATTATTTCTGACACTAACTTGAATCCTGAACGTCGTCTTGTCTGGGAAGAATACGCTAAACAGTGGGGTCATGAAGTTGTATATCAAGTGTTCGATGTTCCATGGACTGAATTGGTTAAACGTAATGCCAAGCGCGGCACAAAGGCCGTTCCTATTGATGTTCTACGTTCGATGTATTCTCATATGCGTGAATACAAAGGACTTCCGGTTTATAAAGGAACTCCGGGTAAACCTAAAGCGGTTATCTTCGACCTTGACGGGACTTTAGCTCTACATGTTGCTCGTGGACCTTATGAGTTAGATAAACTATCCACAGATGCCCCGAACCCTATGGTTGTCGAATATGTTAAGATGCTTCATCAGGCTGGGTATACAATTATTACTGTAAGTGGTCGTGAATCTGGAACTAAAGAAGATTCAATGTGTTATTACGAAGCAACTAAAAAATGGATGGATTCGTTTTCTATTCCATGGGAAATGCATATTCAACGTAATCAAGGTGACACTCGTAAGGACGATGTTGTTAAGGAAGAACTCTTTTGGAACTGTATTGCTCCTTATTACGATGTGAAATTAGCCGTTGATGACCGTAACCAGGTTGTGGAAATGTGGCGACGTATTGGTTTAGAATGTTGGCAAGTTAACCATGGTGATTTTTAAATGAAACGATTATATGAAGTGATTGAGGCCATCGAACATCATAAAGAATATTTGTTTGTAGCCTGGCCTTTAGTAAATGGACAGTTCGGTATTGATGTGCTGGACTATGAGCATGAAGAACGTTTGGACGGCGGTATATTTGATAACGTCGACCAGGCAATTGAATGGTTAAATGAAAACTATGTACGATAAACATCATGAAATAGAAGATGAAGCATACAAAATGCTTCGTAAACTAGTGGGACTTAATATGAGTCCTACATTAATCAACAAACTCGCAGGAATTCGTAATGATCTGAATACTCGTTACAAAGGTGAATATCATGTAGAGTTTGTTCCTGTAGGTGAACCAACCGAGCGATTTGTTGTTCGAGTTAAAGTAAATACTGTGCACTGAGGTAATTATGTTCCCTAAATATTCTGAAATTGTAAAGGTAGTCTTCAGTCAGATTATTGCTAATAATATGTTTGAAGTGCTTGATAATGCAGCCGAACTCAGAGTTCATGCTCAACTAACTCATGTACTCAATGCTTTGCTCCCAGACCAAGTAGATTCTATTGCTATTACTCTTCTCCCTGGGTCTGCACACGTCATAGTGGTATTTGATCTTGACGGCGATTTAGTTATCCAATGTGATATCAATTTCGGTACACAAAAAATTGAATGCAAAGCAATTTAATGGTTTACAACATGGTGGAGTTGTGATACTATAACTCTACCAACAAATGAGGAAATAGAAATGCTAAGTGAAAACCCAATTACAGTACACGAATTTCAGATTAAAGTAAAAGAATTTGCTCAAGCACTCATCAATAAAGTGTCTGAACGTTTCCAAGATGCAACATTACGAGTTATTCAAGAATCTCCACGTTCTTTTCTCATAATCGTTAATCCTAAAGATGGTGACCAAATTACTAATCTTAAATTAGGCAGTGATGGTCTTGTTGAAGCAACTCGAGTATATGGAACACTATAATGAGAGCTATCTCATTACTATCGAGAATGGTCATAAATCTGAGCACTACCAACTTAGCCTGTCTAATCCGGTTAAAGGTATTGTTGAATCAGAATCTGTTTATATCTCCTAAGGATTGTTATGTTACCTGTCGTCAGAAAACTTATTTCTCCAAAAGAACTGGCCGAGATTATTCCTTTGTCGGAAGCTTACGCATCACAAGTGGCTTCTCATCGCGAACAAGTTAATTCGATTATGAACGGTGAAGACCCACGCAAACTTATTGTTGTAGGTCCTTGTTCAATTCATGACCCTATTGCTGCTGTTGAATACGGCAAACGTCTGGCTGAACTTCAAACTCGTCTTCCTAATGTTCTGTTAGTGATGCGCGTTTATTTTGAAAAGCCTCGAACTACCGTAGGTTGGAAAGGTCTTGTAAATGATCCATATCTTGACGGAAGTTTTGATATGAACCACGGTCTTATAGTTGCACGAACATTGTGTCGTAAACTTCTACGTATGGGACTTCCATTAGCAACTGAAGTATTAGACCCATTCACGATTAAGTATCTTTCTGGTATTTTCTCATGGGTTGCTATTGGCGCCCGTACGACTGAAAGTCAGACACATCGTGAAATTGCTTCAGGTCTACCGATGTGCGTAGGCTTCAAGAACGCAACCAATGGTTCTATTAAAGTAGCTACAGACGCGATGTATAGTGCCGCCTGGCCTCATCGGTATATGGGTATGGACGTCGATGGTACTGTAGGCATTGTTGAAGCTGAAGGTAATCAGAATACGCATATCGTATTGCGTGGCGGGACCAACGGCCCGAACTATCATTCTTCTGATATTCAAGAAGCTTCTAACAAAGCAAGTGCAGTAGGTCTGAATCATTATGTAATGGTTGACTGTAGCCATGCAAACGCTGCTGGGCATTATAGCAATCAAATTGGTATTGGTAAAAATTTAGCAGCTAATGATTTGGTCAAAGGAATTATGATAGAATCATTCCTACATGAAGGAAATCAAAAAATTTCTGATAATATGTCCTATGGCGTTTCCGTTACCGATGCGTGCATCAGTTGGGAACAAACTAAAGAGCTGTTAACTTATATTAATAAGGTTCAATAATGAAAGCTAGCACATACCTTCAGATTGCATATCTGATTTCTCAAGAATCAAAATGTTGTTCATGGAAAGTTGGTGCCGTCATTGAAAAAGATGGACGCATTATCTCTACTGGATATAATGGTTCACCTGCAGGTGGCGTTAACTGTTGCGAACACGCATACGAAAATGGTTGGTTGAAGAATAAACCAAGCCCGGTCATCGTTGCTGGACATAAAGAAGGCACTACAGCATTTGGACGGGTGGATAATTTTGTTTTGGCTAAAGAACATCGGGCCGCTCATAGTGCATGGTCTGCTAATAACGAAATCCATGCGGAACTGAACGCAATTTTGTTTGCAGCTCGTAAAGGTAATTCTATTGAAGGTGCTACGTTATATACGACGCTTTCTCCGTGTCCTGATTGCACTAAAGCTATTACGCAGTCAGGTATTAAAAAGGTTGTATACGCAGAATTATATGACAGATCTCCTGAAAATTGGGCAGACATTCTAAAACAAGCCGGTATTGAAGTAATTCAGTACTCTCGTAATAATCTTCGTTCTCTGAATTGGGAACAAATCCGAAACTTTTGTGGTGAATAATATGATTTTAACTGAACAAGAAACTATGGTTCTTCGTGAACGTATTAAAACTATTCTGTCTGTAGGCGTTCATTGTGTTGTATTTGAAAAGGCTAACGGGGATGTTCGTACGATGTTTGCTTCCCGCGATGAACTTGAAGTCAAATATGAAAATACCAATCCGGCAACAGAAGTTCGTTCTGAACCTCGTGAATCAGTTCGAGCATTCGATACCAAGTTAGGTCAGTGGCGTTCTTTCCGCCTTGATAAAGTAATTTCGGTTGATGGTACTCCGGTAGAACGTTTGCTTCTTATGTAATATGCTTTACAAATAGTGTGGTATTATTAATCTATCGTCAAACAACAAGGAAATAAGATGTCTGAAGTACAACTCCCAATTCGTGCTGTTGGTGAATATGTCATTCTGGTTTCTGAACCCGCTCAAGCAGGTGATGAAGAAGTTACCGAATCAGGACTTGTGATTGGTAAACGTGTTCAAGGTGAAGTTCCTGAACTATGTGTAGTTCATTCTGTAGGTCCTGATGTTCCTGAAGGTTTTGTTGAAGTCGGTGATTTGACTCCACTACCAGTTGGACAAATTCGAAATGTTCCACATCCATTTGTGGCTTTGGGACTTAAACAACCTAAAGAAATTAAACAGAAATTCGTAACATGCCACTATAAAGCTATTCCGTGTCTTTATAAGTGATATAAATAACTATATGAAGAGAACACTCTTCTAAGCGGTAGCCTACAACTGAGAGACTTGTCGAAAGAAGGTGAAATTCAGACGAACGTGGCTACTAAATATTATCTCGAATTGAGAATTTAAAATGATTAAACAATTACAACACGCTCTTGAACTGCAACGCAACGCATGGAATAACGGTCACGAAAACTACGGCGCGTCGATTGATGTTGAAGCCGAAGCACTGGAAATCCTGCGTTATTTCAAACATCTGAACCCGGTACAGGCAGCTTTGGCCTCTGAACTGGAAGCAAAAGATGAACTGAAATATGCTAAGCCTTTGGCTTCTGCGGCTCGTAAAGCAGTACGTCATTTTGTTATTACCCTTAAATAAGTTTTAGGTGATTCGCTACCTTAGTGCGGCTAGAAAATCGAGGAGCCGTCGAACTGTCTGATTAATGATTTGCGAATCATTATAGTTTTAAGTCCCCGGCAGTTTTACGGTGTACCTCTTGAATGTATTTTGTACTATCACGCGTCAGAAAAAGGTTATCTGTCTAAGTCGTGGTTGGTATGATGACGAGGTTTATGGTTATCCTGTCGTTAAATATCCAAAACCTATGTTCCCCTTGAGGGCTTGCGCAGGCGATGTCAATAAGTCCTGCATTTTCATTTAAAGAGAATTTATAATGGCAAAACAAGCTAAAGCAAAGAAAGCAGTTGAAAAGAAAGTTGATGGTACCTCTAAACGCGCTGGATACAAGCGTGGGTCGAACTCTCGTATTAATCAAACAGTTGAGAAGATCATGCGCAGAGCACGTGCAGTTCTTCGAGATGATGCTTCTCGTTTTGGAAAGGTTGTTGCATAATTTTAGGGAGACTTCGGTCTCCCTTTTGTGCGTTTAGGGCAGAAAAAGTTTAAAAAGATGTTTACTCTCCTGTAGGATGTGTTACTATAGACTTGTACCATCTAATCAATAAAACAACCTGGAGAACAAAATGAAAATCAATCTGAACTCATACATCAAATGTAAAGACCACGATGGTTATAAAGCTATCGAAATTAAAGAATTCCAGTGGATGTTATACAAAGAGCAATTTGAGTTCGTAGGTTGTATGACCCCTGAAGGTCCTTCTGATGATTTCTCTTGGAAAATTGTGTTAGCAAACTTTTTCACAGGTGACACATACGAATTAAAAACTATTATTACCGGTAAAATTCGTTCAGAAACATATGTTGACGAAGAAACTGGTTACTCTGAAGATGTTACATGGTATCAAAATGGACGCATTACAGCAGATAACCTGATCGAAAAAATGAAAGCCAAAGGTGTTTTAAATTTAGACAATTGGATTAAAGTTGCATAAAACAGTTTACTTTGGTACAGGTTATGTTATTATAGTCCTGTACCAACAAACAACTTAAACATCCGGAGAATAAAATGAACTACACCAACTTCGAACGCAAATATGTTTCTAACGGTATCGCTGGTTCTATTGATACGATTTGCTTATGGAAGCATAATAACGGTTCAGTATGCGAAATTGAGCAGTATATGACTCCTAATTACGTTTATATGCGATTTGAAAATGGCATCACGGTTTCAATCACGATGGAAGGTTCCAACTTCAAAATTGCATTAGATGACGATTTCCGTCAACGTGATTTAGGTACTCATCCTTGCTGGAACGGTGTTAATCGTAAGCTTCTGGTTAAAACTTGGATTCGTCATATCCTGAGTAACCGAGCTAAACCTGAACATCTCGAAGCAATCTTTGATGTAGTTCTGAATGAATTCGATATCTAATCTTAAAAATGGAGGCCGAAGCCTCCTTTGAGGAAAATATTATGTTTATGACCACTTATTTCGATACTCGTAAAAATTTCTGTGAAGTTGTTTTCTCTAAAGCAGGTAAAGATGTTCCTGCCGACAAACAGCCCACTCGTGAATCCATTAAGGCTTATGCTGATGTGGTTTGTCCAGTAGAATTCCGTGCAGTCAATGGTCGTGACACCCTAGCAATCACTAAGCTCAACCATGATATTAACATCGACCCTAGCGCCGCACGTGAAGTCAATACCTCTGACATCTATGGCGGTAATGTTAAATCACATGGATTTCAGATGAGGTTCTAATGCAACTATTCTTATCACAAACTGTCCAGTTAAAAGGTATAGGTATCCCCGGAATGATTTCAAAGGTTTTACCTGCTTTTAAAATTAACGGTAATGTAATTAAAGAAGCCTATGCAGTCCTGTGGGTTGATGGAACTGAAGACGTCCGCATGAGCCAAGAACTGTCTGTAATCAAATGTTTAAAGCGAGGATAATATGTTTAAGAAACTGATGCAGAAATTATTTGGTACGGAAATGATCGAAGTTACTTATCGTGTAACGGATGTTTCTCCGCATACAGAAGACCGTTTAGAACCGTATATCACATCGATTAAACTGCCTAAAAATGACGGAAATTTATCTATCGAAGACCGTATACCTGGATACGGTCATTGGGCTGATGTTGAAATTATAAGTGTTAAAGATGTCTGAATTAGAAATAAGAAGTAATTTCAAGTGGCCGTCATGTGCATTAAGTAACTTTGCTCAATGGCCTTTTGTTATGGATGGTATTCAATTCGGAGGTCTTGAAGGATTTCTCCAAGGATGTAAGGTGAAAAATGTTGAACAACAAAGACGTATATTTGGGTTGTCTGGATTGGCTGCACAGCAAGCTGGAAGGTCTTATGCAAGAGCTCAGGACCGTGGGACTCTCTTCTGGTTAGGAGTTCCATTTTCAAGATACTCCGAAGCATGGAAAGAATTATACACAAATGCATATTTTGAAGCAGCGATCCAAAACAAGGGGTTTCGTGATGCATTACAAGCCTCTAAAGGAAAAATTTTGAAGCACAGCATGGCTAGTGGTCTAACAAAAGATGATACAATACTAACCGAAGCTGAATTTATTGATGTGTTAAACCTATTAAGAGACTCTTTATGAAGCCTACTATTTTGACCGATATTGATGGTGTATGTTTAAGTTGGCAATCTGGACTTCCTTATTTTGCCCAAAAATATAATCTTCCATTAGAACATATTTTAAAAATGATTCAGGACGAAAAATTTATTTCTCCTGGTAAACTATTCAATACCGACGATAACCTTGGTAAACAATTAATAGAAAAATATAATAGCTCTGATTTTATTCGTTACTTAGCGCCTTATTCGGATGCTCTTCGAGTTATCAATAAATTAAAAGAAGATTATAATTTTGTAGCCGTGACGGCGCTAGGTGATTCAATTGATGCTCGATTGAATAGACAATTTAATTTGAATGCTTTGTTCCCAGGCGCTTTTTCTGAAGTAATGATGTGTGGTCATGATTCTTCAAAGGAACAATTATTTGAACTAGCTAAAACAAAATATAACGTGATTTGTTACGTTGACGATTTAGCTCATCACTGTGACCATGCAGCAGAAATTCTTAATGTACCGATTTATTGGTTGGCTCGTGGTGAACGTGATGCCATTCCTCGTACTGCACAACGTGTACACACGTGGGATGATATTGAATCTCGTTTGGTTCCACCTGAGCATAATTCAGATTCAGATCGTGAAGACCTTTTAAAACGATTGGCGGATTTGCTTAAAGAATCTGGTGCAACAAGTCCAGGTGCATGGCCTAATCAAATTGGTGGCCCCTCGACAACACGTACTCCATATACCTGGCGAACCCCAGGACCAACCGATATGCAGCCATGGTGGACGATTCAAAACTTTCCTTTAGATTCGTCCAAATGGACTTGGTCTATAAATTGTTAAGGGTTAATTATGTTTGTAGTTCATGATATTACAGATGGCAAAAACACAACGCGTGACTACGGTCACGTTAACATGTTCTTTCGAGACTGGCCGTTGTTTCGTTCAGTAAAAGACGCAGAAATATTTAAAGAGTGTGTTGAACAAGGGTTCATCTACATTTCAGAATACTATGTTGAAGGTCTCGGTAAATGGATTACCACTTATCAGAAAACGCTGAAATCGCTTCTAGATGAAGTGGCTTATAATAGAACCGTAACCAAAATCGAGGACATCAAATGATTTTAGATATTTTAAACCAAATAGCTGCGATCGGTTCTACTAAAACAAAACAAGAAATCCTTAAGAAAAATAAGGACAACAAATTACTTGAACGTGTGTATCGTTTAACATATGCACGTGGTATCCAGTATTATATTAAGAAATGGCCAGGACCAGGTGAAAGGTCTCAAGCGTATGGTCTTCTTGAATTAGATGACATGTTGGATTTTATTGAGTTCACATTAGCCACTCGTAAACTCACTGGTAATGCTGCAATTAAAGAGCTCATGGGTTATATCGCTGATGGTAAACCTGACGATGTAGAAGTCCTTCGTCGTGTAATGATGCGCGACCTTGAAGTAGGTGCTTCAGTGTCTATCGCGAATAAGGTGTGGCCTGGACTTATTCAATTGCAACCACAGATGTTAGCATCTGCATATGACGAGAAATTGATTACTAAAAATATTAAATGGCCCGCATTTGCCCAATTAAAAGCAGATGGTGCTCGTTGTTTCGCTGAAGTTCGCGATGATGGTGTTCAATTCTTTTCTCGTGCCGGTAACGAATACCATGGCCTTACTCTATTAGCGGATGAACTAATGGAAATGACTAAAGAAGCTCGTGAAAGACACCCTAATGGGGTTTTAATCGATGGTGAATTAGTTTATCATTCATTTTATATTAAAAAGGCTGTGAGCTCAGGAAATGACCTGTCGTTCTTATTTGGTGATAATGAAGAATCCGAAGAAGTACAAGTTGCAGACCGTAGCACTTCAAATGGTTTAGCAAATAAATCTCTTCAAGGGACTATTTCTCCTAAAGAAGCGGAAGGTATGGTTCTTCAAGCCTGGGACTATGTTCCTTTAGATGAAGTCTATTCTGACGGCAAAATTAAAGGTCAGAAATATGATGTTCGTTTTGCTGCTCTTGAAAATATGGCTGAAGGCTTTAAACGAATTGAACCTATCGAAAACCAGTTAGTTCGTAATCTTGATGAAGCTAAAGTGGTTTATAAAAAATATGTTGACCAAGGTCTTGAAGGTATTATCCTTAAAAACCGTGATTCATACTGGGAAAACAAACGCTCTAAGAACCTAATTAAATTTAAAGAAGTTATTGATATCGCTTTAGAAGTTGTAGGATACTATGAACACTCTAAAGACCCTAACAAATTAGGTGGTGTCGAACTCGTATCACGTTGTCGTCGTATTACAACCGATTGTGGTTCAGGGTTTAAAGATACAACTCATAAAACAGTTGATGGTGTAAAGGTTCTTATTCCTTTAGACGAGCGTCATGATTTAGACCGTGAACGATTAATGACCGAAGCTCGTGAAGGTAAATTGATTGGACGTATTGCTGATTGTGAATGCAATGGTTGGGTTCATTCTAAAGGACGTGAAGGCACTGTAGGTATTTTCCTCCCAATTATTAAAGGGTTCCGTTTTGATAAAACAGAAGCGGATTCGTTTGAAGACGTATTTGGACCGTGGTCCCAGACAGGTTTATAATGAAAGCTTATTTAGAAACAGTTATTGTAGCTAAGAAGGATGGTGGAGATGTTTCCACCTCTTGCTCTCAGATTATATTAGATTTTCCTAATAACGATTCCTATCATATTTTTATGGACAATTTCGATAAGTACGAAAAAGGCTCTAATTTTGAAGTTTATCGTACTTTGCTTCCGATTGTGGATTAAGAGCCTTCGGGCTCTTTTTGGCATAAATATAAATTATTACTAAAAGGAAAACACTATGACTGAACAATTAAATGAAGTGTTTGAATCTGAAGGCAGTCTTCCTGTCGTCAATTTGAACCCTAAAGCTAAAGTTCCACAAGTCTGGAAAATTGGTGATATCGATACAAATATTGTAGTTCGTTTATTCTCTTACCTTTCCGAAGGCGACGCTGTAAAACAAGTTAAACTTGGCGACAAATACGCTCATGTTGTTATTATGAGTCTGTCTGAAAAGGGTAATCTCGCTGAATTGAAAAATGGCCTTGGTCCTGCTCCTATTGATGCAATCAACACCATTTTCAATACAGTATATGAACAAGTTAAAGCTCTTCGTATGGATGCAGTTCTGTTCCGATTCCCTACCAAGAAATTGAAAGGACGTGGACAACAGCTTCAAACTCTTCTTGCTCGTTTAGTTTCTACTAAAACCGGTGGTCGTTTTAAAGTATTGTCGGCAATGTATCAATTCACAGGTAAACACACCTATGTGATGATGGTTCGTAAAAATGCCAACATTGAAGATATTAAAGGCATCCCTAACATTAACACAGAGTTGTACACGAAAGTAGATTCTGATGTTGGCGAAGTTTATGTGAGTAAAAAGACCGGCGAAAAAGTCACCAAAGAAACGGCTATCGCTGGTTCTATTGCTGCTGTAGAAGAAAAACGTAAAGATAAGCCTGTTATTGCTCGTACTAAAATTTCTCGTCGTGCTATTGCCGCAAGCCAATCTTTAGAAGCTGACCGCCAAGAAGGTGAGTTATTCCAGAAATACGAAAATTCTGCTAAAGAAGTTAGTGGCCCGGCTACAGCCGAATTACTTCCTGAAGCATATGAAATCGTACTAGCCCAAGCATCATCCACAGCAAAAGGCACTTTAGTTGCTGATATCGAAAATAAGATTTATAATCGTATTGATGAATCCTTTAGATTTGCTGATGAAGTTTCTTATGGTAGTGTTATTAAGCCAACTTTAGAAAAGTTTGCTAAGAAAATTAAAACTGAAAAAACAACATCTGTTAAAGCATTAGCTGCTTTTGTTGAAGCTGCAAACGAAATTGCGGACTCTATTAAAGACGAATGGTTTGAAGATTTTAGACGTGATAATTTCCAACTGGCCGACGATGTTTTAGCTGAAGTATCTGAAAAAACTTGGAAACAACGTAAATCAGCGTTCTTGTCTAATGTGATGTATACTTATGCACGAGAATCGGCTAGAGGCACCTTTAATATAACAATGAATCGGGACCCTAAACAATACTCTGTTGCTGAAAAACGAGCTATTCGCGAATATGCCTCTTCTGCGTATACCGATATCAATAATATGTTGTTAGGCCGTTATAAACCGGATTTTTATGATGTTGCAGATGAAGATGAAGTTAAACGCGCTATTGATGGTCTTGATTCGGCGTTTTTAAATGGAGACCGTTTACCTGAAGGACTAACGTTGTATAGAGCCCAGTCTATCAGAATGCCTATTTACGAAGCAATGGTTAAAAATAAGGTATTCTACTTCAGAAACTATGTTTCTACTTCATTAGCTCCTATTATTTTTGGTGGGTTTAAAGAGAACGTTGCCCTTGGACTTGCTCCTGAAGAAGTTCGCAAAGAGCTTAACATTGACAATAATGACGAAGGTGTTACTATTTCTCCTAGTCAAGTAAGAACAGCTATGCATGCACCAGAACAAATCCGTGTTAACGTTGGATGGGCTATCGATGGCGCTCATAAAGTTAACGTGATTTATCCCGGACAGTTGAGTAATCACCCTAATGAGCAAGAAATTATTTTGCCTAGAGGCATTCTCTTGCAGATAAATAAAATTACAGATGCGTCATCTGACACTGGTGCAGGTTTAGAATCCAACCTTAAATTTATTCAAGCTGAAGTCATGTCCTCGGACCAGTTGGACGAAGCTGTCATTTACGATGGTGATGTTCTCATGGAAACAGGCGAGGTAGTTGCTATGACGGGTGAAATCGAATCAGATGAGCCGGTATCTTTTGCCTCATTTGTAGAAAAAACTAGTGCACCTAAAGGTTTGAAATTGTTAGCATCTTTAATGGATTTAGAATCAGTTCCGTTTAAATTTATCCAAGGATAGTTTACAAACACATGGATGTGTGATACTATCATCCCATCAACAACATGAGGAAAACGTTATGAAATCTATGCTTCGCTTTAATGGTCAAGAACTAGTAGTTGAAGATGCCATCCCAGCGGATGATGTTTTTAACGAAGCTGTGATTGACGAATTGAATCGAGTATTCCCAGGTGCATTCCATATTGCTATGGAACCTCTTAAAAACTTTCGTGACCCTGAGCACACTGATCAAATTTTTATCGGTGTGGTGACAGGTCATTTAGAAACAGAGGTACCAATGGTCGTATTAGTTAAATACTCTAAAGATGATACTCCATTCCGAGCACCAGCATTCCTTTCATTCCGTAAATAAACCCCTAAAGGGAGACGTTGTCTCCCTTTTTCTTATAGTCCTAAAACTCTTGACGCAGAATTCACCACACCTGTCAATGTGTTTATATTAGACACACCACCAGCAGTCCCACCTAATCTAGAAAGTCTTGATACTGCACTTCCTAGTCCAGAATCATTCTGATTATTTCCAAACATTCCTGAAACACTACTAATAAGTCCTGATTCCAGCCATTCTAAAGCAGCCTGTCTATTTACAGCACCTGATTGCATAACGCGATAAGCAAATGTTACATCAAAAACTGTTATCTGATTATCACCATCATACGTTAACTCAGGAGAAGAGACACTAACAGGAATACATCCTGTGAACATGACAGCGGTATGTGGTAAACCATTTCGTGCGTGTAAATTAACCTGAATATCTGCTTCGACGTCTTGTGGTAAAGCGCGAAGACCTGTTACAGGGTCTTGGACCGAGTTTACCCAGTCTTGCATTGCTCTAAAGTTAGATGCTTCAGAATCCATTCTAAAGCTTATTACTAACGGGTCCATTTCACGGCCGGTAATTCGGATGTTCGGGGAGTTATAGTTGAAATCCGTTTCATAAGATAATCGGTTCTCAGGCATTTTTACAGAATAAATCATTAAACCTGTATTATTATATGCCATATTGAAGAAGTCTATCAGATAAGCTCCTACTGTGAACTCACCTAACAAGCTTTGTACCGTACGTTGACTCATTGCTCCAATCAGGTATTTACTTATACCTGATTTTCGAATTAATTTCTGTGTTCCTGCTGTAATCAGGGTTGTTACGCCCTGATTGATATCACCTTGAGACAATCCTAGCCAATCTGAATCCAACCCTAAGTTATTATAAGCAAAACTACCAATTGACGAAATTAGTGAAGACGATTTGGTTGATGGTGTAGTAGCAAATACACAACTAAACATATTGTTTCGTTGGAAATCTGCATTTATAGCTTGGTTATTAAATTCTTCTAAAGAGTACATTAGAAAGTCCCCGCATAAAGTGAAGAACGGTTTAATGTAATAATTTCTCGCATTGTTATCTCTAACGTAAATGTTGATGGTAAGTTAGGAGCAACAGCAAGACCATTAAATTGTCCATTTGGAGTTTTATCAAAACGTACGCTTTGAATTTGACATGGACCAAATACGTCAGTTAATCCATCAAATTTAGACGTATAACCAAAGTTTTTAACCATCCAAATTGTAGGGTTGCTTACAACTAATACATTTGTTAATGACGCAGTAATCTTTTCAAACAATGTCTTATTTTTTACTGCATCATCTGGCGTCATAGGCTCAATAAACGTTGAACGGTACCATTCGTCTAAATAACTTTTAATCTCTTGGGCGTACTGTGATTTACCGGTCTCACCATATGAGAAATAGTTAAAATACTGGTAAATGTTTATAATAGCCATAAGGTCTTCAGTTGAACGTGGAGTTAAATCCCATGTAAAGACTTTAGTACGGTTCTCAGCACCGCCGTACATACTACGAGAAGTCGTATAAATCTGCTCGTTATTATCAGCCATAAGCCCTTGAGTAATAGAATCTAATGCACCAAAAACTGCAGTAGAAGCAATGTTACTTAAAACACCTGTAGCAGTACCTCCACCTTTAGTAATAAGGCTATCACCGATATCATTAAAACGATGTGAAGTTGTATCAACATCAGATTTGGAACGTGGCAAAAGTATATTAGCAACAGGAGTTTTATTTATAGTAGATTTATTAGCTCCGGCAGGAAGCAATCCGTTTGAGAATTTAGTCACCGCATCTTTCACATTATCAGTCAAATCTGATATGATACCATTAGATGAAGTACCGGCATATGCCGGACGTAAATTCCTGAGGGATCCTGAATCGCGTGCAGACATATTGTACGCGGTAAATAATAATCCATTCTTATAAAGGTCTGTTACCTGGAAGTCTCCTGTGGAGTCATTTCCGGCTGCTCTTCCTGTAGGAAATTGAGCAACATAAGTTTTAGTAGTTGTTTCGGTTTTAGTGCTTTGCCCAGCACTTTCTGAGACTGGGATTGCTTTATTTAAATCCTTTGCATCTACTACTATTTCTTTTACACTAATCATAATAATCCTTAATTAACACCGGTGGCATGGAAAATTCCAGGAGCCGTTGTACTTGTTACAGGGGTCATATTCTGGACTACGGTATTCTTTTTGACGACATTATTTGTGTTACTAATCGCCGCTACCGGTTGCTGTTGTTTAGATTCAGAAGCACGTCCTTTCTCTATTGACTGAACTTGTTTTGCTTCCGGAGATTTAGACGAAGATTCAGGCTTAACTGTTGTCTGAGCCTTTTTGGCTTCAGCCATTTTATTATTTAGCTTTTCAAATCTAGCATCTAGTTCCTTTTTAACAACAGGAGTTTTATTAAGTTCAGGGTCTTTAATAAGTTTACTTAAATCAGCATAAGACTTCTCGACGTTTTTAGCATTTTCCGGATTAGTCATATCGATTTTATCGATATAATCCTCAAATCTAACCAGTGCCGCACGAGTTTCATTAGCTTTTATATACGCCTCTTTACGCTCCTCTTCAGGTAACTCTTTTAATTTTGCTGATTCCGCAGCACGCTCATCGCTTGTACTAAACTCTTCTTTATTGTCATTACCACGAACCCAGTTAGTAACGAATGTTTTGCCGCGTTGTAACATATCAAGACCTTTAGAAACGGTTCCTAATTCCCCATCGTCACGTTTCATTTGATATTTAGCGACTTTCTCTTGGTCTTCTTTCTTTAATTTGTTCCCAGTAGTTTCTTGGAATCCTTCTAAAGCACGTCCTTCTATTTCGTCCGCTGTATCACCAAAACCTATAGCACGCAATATAGAAGCAGAGAGTTTAGCCATTCCTAATTGAATTAGTTCACCTAAGTTCATTAATGCTGTTCCTACACCTTTGACAATAGCAACGGTTAAACCACCCCAGTCTCCAGCTTCCCATAATTGTTTTATCGAGTCAACAGAGGTGAATATATCGCTTAAGAATTTACCCCACTCTTTAGCTTCATCGGAGAATTTAGTAAAGTTTTCATCAAATAAATCCCAGGCAGAAGTGAACTTGTCTGTCCAATATTTGAAATGGACTATCAATAAATCAATACCGATAACAATACCAAGAATAAGTGCGGCCATTTTTGCTGCTTCAATAGCAGCCGTTATAGTGTATTTGAAAAGCATTCCAGCAATTCTGTCTGAAATTGATATTGATTTATTAAACCCGGTTTGAACTGTTTTGGTGAGCATTGCAATTTTATCGCTCAATTTAAAGCTAATTCCGCCTTTAGAATCGGAAGTAGAATTAGCACTTTCTTGAACCGGTGCTGGGAAGAAATCTTCGTCTGGCTTATTATCAATCTTTTCAGGTGTAGGGAATGCTTTAAACAACTCATCAGAAGTTTCGTTCTCAACCACTTTAACAGGTATTGCGTTCTCAATTACTTCAAGAGAGGTGCCTCCTGTATTTTGAATAGCGGTAGATGTTTGTAATTTTTGCTCTAATAATGTAGCTAATCGGTCTAACTTAGAGCTTATTGCACTAGAAACTTCGTTTATACTTTTAGTGACTTCAGTTTGTTTTTCAATAACTTCTGCGATAAGCTCTGTGCCTTCAGCAGTATTATCTGTCGAATTCTTTAAGTCTCCAATTGATTCAATGATTCCATTGCCTTTATCTTCTACACTTTGTGATGTGAGTTCAGACGCGGCTTGGACATCGTCTAGTTTTGATGAAATGTCATTCAATGCTTCTAATGAATCGGTAGCTGCTGTTGCAGCTACTTTTTGTGGTTTATTATCGGCAATGACCTTATTTCTACGCATGGATTTCATTTCTTCAGGTTTCATTCAAGCAATCCAATAATTTCTGCTATACCCTTAATAGGACCATTAGGGCCTGGAATAGCAATAGTTGTCGAAAGGTCTTCTGCCCATTTGATTACAAAAGCAGGCATCTCAAGGAAAGAAATTTCTTTCTCTTCGTCATTAACTTTTATTAAGCAATTTGATAGCATTTCACTGATTGTAGCGAATTGTTCAAATTTGCCTGGGGGTCTAAAATAAAAAGTATTACCTTGGAATTGGAATTCTGTTCGTTGGCATACATAGACGTCATCTAGTTTATAAGTGAATCCATCTTTTTCAACTTCAGACTTAAGTTTGTTATTAAATTCCAATATGTGTAGACATGCAAAATCAAAATCTGCGGGACTCATATTTTTACAAATAGAATCAGCTAAGATTTTCATGTTTTCATCAGGGCCTTTAACGTCCTTTAAAAGATTATAATGTTTGAGCCCTAATTTAGGAATCATTACCTTTTTATTAGACTGTGGTAGAATTATTTTCTTTAGAGGTAGAATCAGATTTAAGTTCATTTTTAACCTTAACTGGGTTAACAGGTTCTAACACCATTGAGTTGGTAAACATGTACAGATGAGTTTGTGAGTTGTTATTTGATAACTCATGAATAACTTCATCGACGTAAAATTCGGATTTGAATTGGTTCTTTTGGTCAACAAATATAATTTTAGTAGCAGGCGTTATGTTAAAATTACCTGTAGTAGTGCATTTAGCATATCCGTCATATTGAGCCATTGTCTGAAGACGACTTGCTTCTTCAAATCCATTACGATAGGTCATTTCGGAATATCCACCGGATCTTGACACAACAATAGCATTATCACCATCGCCTGTAACAATAACCGGAATAGATGTATCTAAAAATGAATGAGCGAATATCGTGGCGTTTTTAATAGGGTCTCTTGTAAATTGGTTGGCTTTAGTCATCCAGGTAAAATCCCATACTAATGGATACTCAAGCTCTTGAATATACTGACCTACAGTATTTGGCTCACCTACAATCATCTTAATGCCTTCCTGACCAATAAGAGTATCGTAGTCAATCATGTTTACGCCTAAAATATCTTGCCATACGAATACGAACTTATCACTCGCTGTAGCAAGTCCTAATTCTCTGACATATGCCAAATAATCATCAAATGTGCTTGTCCAAGGGATATCAGGAACATAAGCATTAATAGTGTTTATTGGCGGAGTAATTAACGCACGGTCTTTGTATATGACACCTAACATTTCACGTATAGATTCGCCTGCGTCCGGGAAGAATGGACGCCCAAATTTAAGGTTCTCTATAGAATGTATTGTTCCAAGCTCAATTGCAATAATATTGTCACCTTTTGAGTCCACAGACACAGAATAATGTCTACATCCATAAATTCGAGTTCTAACTTGGAGAGGTGTGTTTGAATTTGAAACAGAGATTTGAACTATCTGTCTACCGTCCATTTTAGTGTGGATGTTTTTAGTGTCATAAAATTGAAGAATCCCTTCATTTCTTCCATATAGCGAATCTCGCATGGTTAAAGTTGTTATTGTTGCCGCGAGTTCAACGTATCTATTTTCTTGCCAAGCCGAATAATCTTGGTATAATTTAACGCTTAAGTTAGGATATCCTGGACGTTGGAATACTTTCATTTTTTATGGTCCTTTTCTACTAATGTTAAAGCAATACCACGTTCAACAGGAATCATTTGCATAATAGAATCCAATGTGTATTGACTCTTTACCAGTGAATGGTTTATCTGATAGAATGTAAAAATCTCATCAGGGTTAACTAACAATTTAAAAACCTCTAAGATATCAGTATATGTTTTAACATGTCGTTCACAACATCCTAATCTAAGGGTCAAATTAATAGGATTCATAGAAGCAATAACCTTCTCGAGCGAGTCAATGTCTATTGCTTCTATTACTTGGATTTGGTTCTCTTCAGTCAAATCATTCCATGGGTACCATTCGTCATTATAATATATTTCTTTTATGTTTTCACTTATCATTAATGCTTTGTTGTCATAAAACTTTTCAGGGAAAGAAAAACGTATTTTTATACCAGCAACATCAAGTTCAGGTTCGACTAGTTCTTTTTGATATATCTCAAATGGTGCAGTTTTTTCTTTAGAGCATTTAGGGCAAGTGAAAATAACGGGAACTTTTGTTTTGCCTATAGAGCCTGCAAAAACTTGCAGGAATATAAATGGTTGCCATGTTTTAGGGTACTCGCCAAAATAATCATCAATCAGATCGGCAATTATTTCTTTTTGTTCTTGTGGCGAACGATGTTCGATATCATTTCTAACTAGTAAAAAGTCTCTATAATCCGCTACGGTGAACGGCTTAAAACGATGAACACCATCCGGTAATTTACAACGAATTATATTAGCCATAATTACTCCTTTTCTATTATTTATAAATACACAATAAAGGAGTTAACATGTACAAATATACGTTTACCGTACGTTTAGGCGATAAAGAAGTGAATTGTAGAGCCTTTACTTTAAAAGAATATTTAGGACTCATAGGTGCACGGGCTACCGGTACTATTGAATCAGCAGTGAACAATATTATCACTAATTGCTCTAACGCTAAAAACTTGACTAAACAAGAAGCCGAGCTATTGTTGGTAAATCTGTGGGCCCATTCATTAGGTGAAGTGAATCAAGAACACACCTGGAATTGTTCCTGTGGGCATTCATTTCAAGTCTATATGAATTTATTGCACACTCAATTAGATGAACAGGCCGATCCCTGGTATTCGTTCAGCGGTATTAAAATTAAGTTCCGTCAACCTAAATTATTTGACGATAAAAATATCGCATTAATGATTGCTTCATGTATTGAGGCCGTTTTTGTCAATGGAGAGTCCATCCCTGTTGAAGATTTAACTGAAGCAGAAATAAACGACCTTTACGGCCTTATAACAGAAGATGACATGATCAATATTAAAAATCTTTTGGTGTCGCCATCAATTTATCTGGCAACCCCTATTAAATGTCCCAAATGTGGGGCGTCACACGTTCACACAATACGAGGCCTCAAAGAATTCTTTGAGTTACTATAATGTCTAATATCAATAAACTTTATTCAGATATCGACCCAGAAATGCGTATGGATTGGAACAAGGACGTTGCTCGTTCTGTAGGACTTCGTTCTATTAAAAATAGTCTTCTTGGCATAGTGACAACTAGAAAAGGCTCACGCCCCTTCGACCCTGAATTTGGATGCGATTTGGTCGACGAACTTTTCGAGAACATGACACCACTTACAGCCGATACGATTGAGCGTAATATCCAGGCAGCTGTTCGTAACTATGAGCCACGCATCGACAAACTTTCTGTAAGTGTAACGCCAGTATATGATGACTATACGGTTATAGTAGAGATTAGATTTTCGGTCGTAGACAACCCTGACGATATTGAACAAATTAAACTTCAGTTAGCGTCAAGCAATAGAGTGTAATGCTTCAAGGCGACCTATGTATAATGGTTTTAGGTCCTTCCGATACAGCCGGGAGATTATTAGTTAAAGAGAGAATATTATGAAGCTGGAAGAGTTACAGGAAGAGTTAGACGCAGACTTAGCTATTGATATGACAAAGTTGCAATATGAGACGGCGAATAATGTTAAGTTATACAGCAAATGGCTACGTAAGCACTCATTTATTCGTAAAGAAATGTTGCGTATAGAGACTCAGAAGAAAACTGCTCTAAAAGCAAGATTAGACTACTACTCGGGACGAGGTGACGGTGATGAATTCAGTATGGACCGATACGAGAAATCTGAAATGAAAACTGTCCTGGCTGCAGATAAAGATGTGCTTAAAATAGAGACTACTTTACAATACTGGGGAATTTTACTTGAGTTCTGTAGTGGTGCACTTGACGCAGTTAAGTCTCGTAGTTTTGCACTTAAACATATCCAGGATATGCGAGAATTTGAAGCGGGGCAATAATGCGTTATTCAATTGAAGATGCCTTTAATAATGACGAAGAATTTGAAACTGAAATTAAATTCTTAATGGAAAAGTATCGTCTACGTCGTCAGGATATTCGTATCCTGGCAGACCACCCGTGTGGTGAAGACGTCCTTTATATTAAAGGAAAATTTGCCGGATATCTTGATGAATATTTTTATTCTAAAGATATGGGCATTGATATGCATATGAGAGTTGTATAAATAGATATGTAATTTCAACTTAGGAGGCAATCATGTCAGATAAGATTTGTGTTGTCTGTAAAACTCCAATCGATTCTGCATTGGTTGTTGAAACAGACAAAGGTCCAGCACATCCTGGTCCTTGTTATAATTATGTCCAACAATTGCCGGTTTCAGAAAGTTCAGAAGAGCAATTGAACGAAACCCAACTTTTACTATAGTGTTACCTTTTTTGCCTATGGTTTTTGGCCCTTCCAAAAGGTCGGGCCTTTTTTTAATTAGAAGTCTTCTTCCTCATCCTCATCATCGTCGCCTTCAAGTTCGGCACGCTTACCTGCTAAGGCATCCCTGACAGAAATATCATCTGTATCTTTTAATTCCGTTTCTTTTATACGTTTCTTATAATAAGCTTCCAATTCTTCAAGCCCTTCTAAGGTATGACAACTAGCAATTTTACCCATGAATTCGTCAATAGATGCTTCGTATAAAAATTGTTTAAATTCAAGTACCATTTTTATCTCCTAAGGGCCGAAGCCCTTATAAATTAATTGTTTTCATTACATAGTTAAATTTCTCATCAGCGTAACGTTGGATACGATCAATACCGTGTTTTAACAAGTAATTAAGATGAGTATACTTCTTTTTAGTATTTAATGATTTAGGTTTTACACCTGCATCGTCGATAAGATCCCAAACTGTAGCAACAGCTTTAGAACCATGCTTGCGAAGCACACGACCTACGGTTTGAAGTACGATAATTTTTGATTTAACACCATGGGCAAAAATAACATGATGAAGATTCTTGACTGAAATACCAGTAGAGAATACTCCATATGATGCGACAATAATAACGCCTTTACCATTTTCTGCCATGACTTTAAGCGCGTTACGTGTTTCAGTATCAACTTCACCTGATACGTAATAAACTTTTTCGTATCCAAGCTCTTTAATAGCTTCAAATATTTCTTTACCGTGTGTAACGTGTTTAAACATTACAAAAGCGTTCTCGTCTTTCTTAGCCAATTTGACTGAAAGTTGAGCAATCCACTTTGTACGTCGTTTTAGTCCGGTAATAATTTTAACTTCTTCTTGGTATGTTTTACCTTTTAATTTGGTGGCGAATTCGTCTGGATAACGAAGGAAAATACTATTAATCTTAAGCTCAGTTACCTGTCCATCTTCCATTAATTTGGACGTGCTAACAGGACGGAAGATTTCGCCGAACATACCTACGTATTGCATTACATTGGCTTTTCCGTCTCTTAATGAGCCAGATAAACCGAATTTAAACATACAATTATTTAATCCTGAGATGATTGAAGAAATACTTTTGCCTGTTGCTAAGTGGCATTCATCGTTCATCATCATACCGAACTGAGAGAACCATTCTTTAGGCTGCTTAACTACCGTTTGCCATGTGCCAACAATAATTGGAGCGTCGTTTTTAGATTTGTCTGCTTTATCAGCACCACCGCCAATTTTCTTAATCATCGAATGACTAAACAAGCGATAATCAACAAAATCATTAGCCATCTGGGTTGTCAATGCTGTTGTAGGGACGATAATGAGAATTTTACCTTCATAGTTCTCTAGATAATACCGAGCTAAAAGTGCTTGGATTAGTGATTTACCTGCTGATGTCGGAAGGTTTAAAATTCGACGACGATTAACTAGTCCTTCATATACTGCATCTTTTTGATACCAATGTGGTTCGATTTTGGAGTTGCCCGAATAAATTTCTTGTTTAGAAAGCCATGCGTCAAAATCTTCCCTGGTAAGGTCTTCAGTCTCAAAGATTTTAGGGTCAATCCATACAGAATAACTCATATTGCTACAGAACTTTTTTATTTGTCCTACAAGTCCATATGGTAACAAACGGTTGTAATCTAAAAGTCGAATTCTACCATCCCAGTTCCCATAGCGATATTTTGGGTTAAATTTATACCCGTCAGCTTCAAAGCTAAAAAAGTCACGAAGTTCGTAAAACGTACTTTCGTCGCATTCAATGCGCACGTGACTAAAATCATAAAAATGTACTTTAATGTCAGTCATGTCAAATTACCATGTAATAAATATAGTTATATTTATAATGAGGAAATACCATGATCGATAAAGACTATATTGAAGAGTTACGTGCTCTTTCTGATAAAAAGGAAGCCAAAGCTAAACTGTTCGAATATGCGAAACAATTTGGCATTAGTGTTAAGAAAACAAAATCATTCGATAATATTGTTATTGATATCGAAGAAGCTCTTAACGCACTGGCTGATGAACCATTACCTGAAACCGATGGATTATCTATCACTGATTTAATTACTGCCGCAGATGATGTGGACGGTGTTAATTTCACCAACGAAGAAGTTAAAGAAGAAGCTATTCTGTTGTTTGATTCTCCAACAGAACAAGTTGAAGTATTAGAAGTTGTCGAACAAGAAAAAGAATTCGACCATGATAAATTCGAAGACGCAATTACTCAGGTTGTTGAATCTGAAAAAGAGCCTGAGACAGAGGTAAATAAAGAAGTAAAATTTGTTCTGCCTGAAAATTTTAGTCCTACACTCATTAAATTAGGCAAAGCCCCAGGATATGTTACTGTTCCTTGGTGGATTTATCAGTGGATAGCCGAAACCCCAGATTGGAAATCTCGTCCAACCAGTTTTGTGCACGCTTCTGCTCACCAAACATTATTTAGCTTAATTTATTATATTAATCGCGATGGATCAGTTCTAATTCGTGAAACTCGTAATTCTTCTTTCGTAACATTAAAATAAGGATAGCTTATGGCTTTTACAGTTGATATAACTCCTAAAACACCTAGTGGAGTTATAGATGAGACTAAGCAGTTTACTGCTACTCCCAGTGGTGAAACTGGAGGTGGAACTATTACCTATGCATGGAGTGTAGACGATGCTCCTCAAGTAGGATCGGCAGAAACTTTTGATTATGTGTTAAAAGGACCTGCTGGTCAAAAGACTATTAAAGTAGTTGCAACAAATACTATTCCTGATACTGATGCTGAAACAGCAGAAATTACTACGACTATCACGGTTAAAAATAAAACTCAGTCAACTACGTTGGCAGTAACTCCCAATAGTCCTTCAGCTGGAGTAATTGGAACCCCAGTTCAATTTACTGCTGCCTTAGCTTCTCAACCAGCTGGAGCGTCTGCTACGTATCAGTGGTATGTAGATGATTCACAGGTTGGTGGAGAAACTAACTCTACATTTAGCTATACTCCAACTACAAGTGGAGTAAAAAGAATTAAATGTGTAGCCCAAGTAACTGCAACTGATTACGATAGCAAAACTATTACAGCAGAAGGTCAAGTTCAGGTAACCGATAAAGTTGCTCCAGAACCAGAAGGTGAATTACCTTATGTTCATCCTCTTCCACATCGTACTTCAGCTTACATCTGGTGCGGTTGGTGGGTTATGGATGAAATCCAAAAAATGACTGAAGAAGGTAAAGATTGGAAAACTGAAGATCCAGATAGTAAATACTACCTGCATCGTTACACTCTTCAGAAGATGATGAAAGACTATCCGGAAGTTGATGTTCAAGAATCACGTAATGGATACATCATCCATAAAACTGCTTTGGAAACTGGTATCATCTATACATATCCATAATCGTAAGGGGCTTCGGCCCCTTTCTTCGTTTTTAAAGCATACAAAACACAACTTGAGATTGATGTATATAATGGCACAAACCAAATAATACGGGATTGATTATGAGAGCTGAAGTTGAAGTTTATACATTACATGAGGCGGGATTTTCATTCGTAGAAATTGCTCAAAAAATTGGTTTACAACCTAAAGAAGTTGGATTACTATGGACTAAAGCCGAGACAGCTCGGTCAAAGTTTAAAGCAAAAGAAAAAGTTGTATACCGTAAACGTTTGATTAACAAAAAGGTGAAGAAATGAGTTTTGCACAGGAATTAAGAGAAAGGGCTCTGGCCACTAAAGCTAATTTGTTGAGTGATTTTATTACTAACTTCTCTGTGATGGCAGAGAAAGCCGCTGACAAAGGCCAGACACAATTCACGTACTATCCATCAAAGAACGATTTAACTATAACTGAACAAGTCGGGCAGTGGTTACGTGATAATGGCTTTCAGTATAAAATTAATCACGACCAGCGTGATGGGCACTGGATAGAAATCAAGTTCTAATATGCTTTACATTTTTTGATGGTATAATGAATCTAGGTTCTATCCATTCAAATTAAACATCGGGTCGGAGACAGAGTCTCTGCTAATTATTTTGATATTATTATTTATAATGGTGATTTATGTTTAAGAAATACAGCAGTCTTGAAAACCACTACAACTCTAAGTTTATTGAAAAACTCTACACTAATGGTTTGACTACTGGTGTTTGGGTAGCACGTGAGAAAATCCATGGGACTAACTTCTCGTTAATAATTGAACGTGACAACGTCACATGCGCCAAGCGCACAGGCCCTATTCTTCCAGCAGAAGATTTTTATGGTTATGAAATTGTACTCAAGAAGTATGATAAGGCTATTAAAAACGTTCAAGAAGTAATGGGTAGTTCTCGAGCTGTATCATATCAGGTCTTTGGTGAATTCGCTGGTGGTGGAATCCAGAAAGGTGTTGACTACGGTGAAAAAGATTTTTATGTGTTCGATATCCTTATCAATACAGAAAGTGGTGATAATACGTATTTGACCGATTACGAAATGCAAGATTTCTGTAATGAATTCGGTTTTAAAATGGCACCAATGCTTGGTCGTGGAACATTTGATTCTCTTATCATGATTCCAAATGACCTTGATTCCGTTTTAGCCGCTTATAATGCTACTGCGTCAGAAGACCTTGTAGAAGCAAATAATTGTGTATTTGATGCTAATGTTATTGGCGATAATACGGCAGAAGGTTATGTTCTGAAGCCTTGTTTCCCTAAATGGCTGCCAAACGGTACTCGTGTAGCTATTAAGTGTAAGAACTCTAAATTCAGTGAAAAGAAAAAGTCTGATAAGCCTATTAAAACTCAGGTTCCATTAACCGAAATTGACAAAAACTTGCTTGATGTCCTAGCTTGTTATGTTACATTAAACCGTGTTAATAATGTGATTTCTAAGATTGGGACTGTAACGCCAAAAGATTTTGGCAAAGTGATGGGATTGACTGTTCAAGATATTCTGGAAGAAACTTCTCGTGAAGGTATTGTATTAACATCATCCGATAATCCGAATCTTGTTAAGAAAGAATTAGTCCGAATGGTGCAAGATGTTCTGCGTCCTGCATGGATTGAATTAGTATCATAACGAAAAAGGGACCTTACGGTCCCTTTTTTTTTGTTTATTCATCTATAATAATTTTAGGCAATTTAACACCGAGTAAAACAGACAAGTCTGAACGTCCTGCCATTTTATCCATGTCCCCACCATCAATTATTCTCGCTTCTTTTTCGTCTTTTGCTACTGTGTAAGGATTTGCTGATAAAGCATATCTAACCAATAATCCGATAGACGGTTGCAAGCTTTCTGGATCAACTACAACTTTAAATGCACCAACATGTTCCGGGTCATCTAAATCTACTCCTTCAGTGTATGGAGCATAAAAGATGGACCCTACAATTTCTTTTTCGCCGAGATTTTCTACAACACCCACAATAACATAATCTAATGGGCTGTTGGTATCGCAGTAAAGAGGTAATCCATTTGCCAAGAATCCATAAGCATTTTGTGAAAGATACTTGTCATCTTCTGGCTTATGTTTTAACCAACCGGAAGCAGCAAGAATAGCAGCTGCACGAGCTGAGGCTACACAAAACGTTGCAGTATAAGTTGTCTCTTTTTGAATGTGTGATACCATTTCACACACCATTCGATATAATGAACGACCTGCTTCTGGGGCGGATGCATAGCTCAAGTCAATAAATCCAGTGTCAGTAATTCCAGTAACTTTATAACGTTTCGATACAGTAATTAAAGACTGAAGAATATCTTTATTAATTTCATCAGCCATTTCAGTAGCAAGCAAATCTTCTAAGAAGTTAGGGGCATCAAATCCATTCGCTTCCAAATCTTGCGCTAATTCGACCGTGAGGCCAGTTTTAAGTTTACGAGATTTGACTGAAGTTTGCCATTTATTAATCTGGAATCTTGCATCAGAAATTTCGCTATCAGAGCTTTCAAATTTGCTTGTTACCGCTGCATCTGAAAATAACCGTACCTTTAAATGAACGACTGCAATCTGAAGAGCTAATTCTAGATCACTTTCTTGAATATCTGCAAATGGTGTATCTTCTAACACTTTATAGACGATATTATTATATTTGAAAAAATCGCCTTTATTTAGTGTGACTTTTGATTCTTCTGTGAGCTCAGTAATTTTTTCTCGGTCCACATATCCAACTTCACCGGCATAAGTAGCACCAGTTTTAAATGTGAATTCATTATCTGGGTTAAGATATTTGATACCATAAAAAGCAGCAACAGGTTGATTAGTTCTTTGTGTTGCTACAATGTCAGAATATATTAATTTAGTCGTAGCGCGAGTCAAAGCAACGAGATTTGGGCGACCGATTGAGTTGCTAGTAGACGTTGTAGATTCACGCAATAATTTTTGGATTTTACTCATTGCATTTTTTCCTTATGTGATATAGATTATTTATAAAGATTGTTTACAACGTATTTGGTATGTGATACTATAGACTTATCAACTACAGAGGAGTAAACAAAATGACTAAAGCACGTTTCTTACGAGATACTTTAAAAGTTCTGGAAGCTGAAGCAGTTAAGTTAGTAGAAAAATATGGTGCAAAAGTTAATGGTAATGCCTTCAACAAAGTATGGATGAAAGTTGATTCTGAAGCTCGAGCTAAAGGTTATTGGGCCACTGATAAACTTGCATCATTCAAAAACAAAGACGGTTCTCCGGCATATGTCCAAGAAGGTATGCCTAATTGGCAAAATATTTTGAAAACTTACATCGAAATTGCACAGAAATAAAACCAAAAATGGGAGACCGAAGTCTCCCAAAATAAGATTTAATCAATTAAGATTAGATGCCTTTTACATATACACGGCGGAAGTAAGCGTTCTTACCAAGGCTGTTCAGGATAGACGGCATACCGGACTGGATGCGAGCACCTGGAGCCTGCAGGGAACTTTCAGCAAACGGGTTAACACCGATACCGTAACGAGTTTTAAAGCCCATTACCGGCTGGAAGTTCTTAGGATCGGAACCACGCAGTGGGGTAAGTGCAACGTAAGGAGCATAGTAAATACCTGCATCCATTTCGTTAGCGCCTTTGTAACCAACGGTGAAGTAATCCTGTTTAGCATACTGGTCGATGTATACGCGGTATTTACCACCAAGTACACCGGCAAATACAGACTTAGTAGTGTCGGTATTAAAACCAGAAGCCAGACCCTGTGCAGCGTAAGAAATACCAGTATCAACTGAAGCCAGTACGTTAACTACGTTACGGGAAGCGATAATGAAGTTACCTTCACCACGACCGGTTTGACGAGCAATTTCAACTGCTTCTTTATCAATCTGGAACAACAGAGATTTAAAGCTTTCACCGGCCCAACGAGCACCACGGATATCAATCGGGTCCTGGAAGTCAAATACACCAGCTTTAGAACCCGGAGTCAGGGTCATACCAGATTTACCAACCTGTGCCGAGTAGTTAATCCAATCAACAACTTCACGGTTGATTTCTAGCATAATTTCTGTAGCCAGAATACCGCTCAGTTCAGCATCAGCATCCATACCGTGTACTGCACGGAGGTCTTGTGCCAATTCGATGGAGTAAGCTGCTTTCAGCTGACGAGATTTAGCTTCGATAACTTGTTTATCGATACGGAAGCCCATTTCGTTCCACGGGTTGTCGGTAGAACCGTTGAAACCTTCCTGGAGTTCAGCGATAGAAGTAGCCATACCTTCAGCGATTTCTACCAGTGCGCCAGCTTCCATTTGTTTCTTAACTTCGGCATCTAATTTAGCTGCATCAGTTGCACCAGTTGCACCAGAATCAAGTGTTACGATAGCAGAAGCTTGCAGATATACAGTACCAGTTTCTTGGAAGAAGTGAGTATAGATATCACCTACAACGGTAGTAGTGTCAGCAGCCAGAGCTGGGAATTTCTTAGCAGCACCCTGACCAGAGAACATCGCGTCTGGGGCATACATCGGATGGAAAGCTTCTTTAGCGCCAGCAGCGATAGGGTCTTTACCATATACTGCACGGAGAGCAAATACCTGACCGGTAGGGCTGTTCATAGGCTGAACACCACAAATATCAAAAGCGATCAGATTAGGAATAGCACGACGAACCATACCCATAACTGCCGGCCCAATTTGGGTTACTGCACCAGAGGTTTGACCTGCTGCGATGTTCTGAGCATTATAACCGTGGTCACCACCAATTTCAGCTTCGGTCAAGAAAGAACCAAATGCCTGAGCGATTTTCTCGTCTTTATATTCAGGGGATACTTCGAAATCTTTTTCCTGGTTTTCGAAGATTTTAGCGATAATAGCCTGCTTGCTATTAGCGATTTCCGGCAGGCCTTCACCTTCCAGCAGTTCTTTCCATTTGTCTACGAGCTGAGCTTTAGTTTTGATAGTAGTCATTTGTGTTAACCTTTAAATTAGAAACGAGATGCGACTTTCGCATATAAACTTACATTAGAATTCTGTTCTACCTGAGTTGTGGTAGTGTCAACTGCTTCGGCAACAAAATTAAGACCGGCAGCGTCATTGTCAACTGTATTTATACTTTCGGTAATAGCGGCTTCTTCTTTAGTAGAACCTTTAACCATTTCTACAATAGCAGTTAACTTAGTACCAAATGCGTCAGAATAATCCATACCTTCAACCAGGCCAATAACTTTTTCTTTCTGAGATTCAGTCAGGTCTTTTACGCTTTCATTAATAGCGGTTTCACGCTGAACGTAATTGATATATGCATCACGTTTGGTAACTTCTTCGAACAAACGAGCGGTTTCTTCTTTATGTTCGGCCAGCTCTTCTTCCATTTCTGCTACAACATCTACAGATTCTTCTGGAACAACAACGTTATGTTCAACAAACAGTTCTTTCAGACCACCAAGCATGGATTCGAACAAATCAGCTTTAATGCCTTTATCAACTGCGATTTGGTTTTCTGCGAGCCATTCTTTTGCAAGATGGTCTAGGAATTTAGAAGCTTGTTCAGCCAATTTTTTATCAGCTTTCTCTTCAGCATCTTCTTTGGCCTTTTCAACTTCTTCTTCAGCCTTTTCGGCGATGGCTTTGATATGAGATTCAGCCAGTTTGACTGCTTCCTGCTTAACGGTGGCTTCGAATACAGTGCTGAAATTAGCTTTAACGTCCGGAGACAGTTCTACTGATTCGAAAACACTATTAAGAGCAACTGAAGTCTCGATGTTCTGAGCTTCTTTCAAAAGTTGTTCTTTGATCATTTTAGTGTCCTGTGGTTTAGATTACATTATTATTTATAATGCTTTTAAACTCTCTGCGAGAGCTTTAAATGCTTCATCAGCACTGTTTTTGGTGGTTTCCACCGAATTTTCTGATTCTGATTCTGATATTTGTTTAGGAGTAACCCAAGCATCTGGAGCAGAAGGTCCCCATACGGCATCTACGCCGACGGTTAATTTAAATCCTTCGTTCACGATACGGTACCCTTTATTGGTGTCGGTTAAAGAACCAAGACCACGAGAGGAAACACCTGGAATCCAACCAGCTCGTATATTAGCAGCTAATTTATCGCCGGGACCATGGTCGCCTTCAATAATTCTAGCACGTCCATATACATCGTTTCCTTTCCACCACATATCTTCAATAATGATAGCGGCTTGCATAGGGTCAACATTTGCACGAGGTGGATGGTTTAATTCTCCAAGGGCTTGTTTGGTTGCGACTTGTTCTTTAATATAGTCACTTACTGCTTTTTCCAAAACGCGTTTAGGATATAAACGTTTATTTCGGTTAACAACCTCTGCCTGAAGAAAAATACCTTCTATATAAAGCCCTGGTTTTAAGCCAGAATCTTTTCCATCATGAGATTCCAACATTGGAACGCCATCAATAATCTCACCGGGTTGACCCCAAGTTTCAATAAGTAACTCGGGTTTATTCATTAGCTTAATCCTAATGCTTTACGACGTTTAAGAGCCTTTTTACGCTTACGCAAGCCTTTAACTTGGCCTGAAGGGTTAGCTTTTTTAGCTTTAACGACCTTACGAGCGATTTGTCTACGTTTTGCTTTAGAAAGACCAGTGGTTTGGAACGCGTTACGTTCACGAGTTTTACGGTCTTTAGTGCGGGTGACTTCACCACGAGAAGAAACATGTTTAACGATAAACTCATTTAACTGTTCTTCATTAATAATGGAAGCCATTGCAACAGCTAAATCCGTTTCAGTTTCAAGCATGTTCTCGATAATAGTATTTATATCGTCAATATCGAGAGCGGAAGACAATGCATCGATTCGGCCCTGTGCTTCAGGAATAAGTGCTTCGACATTTTCGAGTACCAATTCATAAGATTCAGGGATAAGATACATTATTCGTCGTCCTCATCATCTTCGTCTTCGTCGTCATCGCCTTCATCAGCGTCGTCTTCCGAAGCTTTAGCTTTCTTTTCTTCTTCAGGTTCTTCGCCTTCAATCAAAAATTGAGAAGCGATTTCTGCTTTGCGTGCTTCAATCAAACGAACCGTTTTTTCTGCCATTGCACTTTCAAAAAACTTTCGAGTAGCAACGAGGTCGTTTGATTTAATAGCTTGAATTAAATCGTCCATTAAAAATCCTCTTGTTCTTGGTCGGGGTCTTGGAAACGAGCCTCTTTCGACTCTTCTTCAATTTGCTTAGCCTCTTGTTCAATTTCCTCATCAGACATCTGAAGAATATCTTTCATAGCTGTTCTGTGAGAAATATATTTACCAATAAATGGTTCGGCCATCTGAAGCATATTAATGCGACGCTCCAGAATCTCAGCATCCTTTAATTCCGAGAAATAACTATCCCGATGAAATTTTATCTTAATATTATTTATTTCATCATTCCACTCATCTTCTGTAATAATTCCTTTAAGAATTAAATTAGTTTTAAGCGGGTCTAGGAATATCTCTTCAAATTTATGTTGCAGCTCACGAATAAATTTACCAAATGATAATTCATCTCGTGTAATAGAAGTACCAGCATCAAACTGTATACCACCTTGGTCACTTGGAATACGGGTAATAGGAATACGTAAAGCCATATAAAGCGCATTACGGAACCAACGTACATCTTCCATATTTCCGGTATTATCTGCACCTGGTAATGTATCAACTTCTGTTACTGCTTTACCATCACGCCGTTGTAACCAATAATCTTCGGTCATCGACATAATATGCTGTTGGTTTTTAATCTTGCCTGTAGTAGCATCATATGCAATACGGTTTTTCATCGTATTCATAACATGTTGCATATGTTCTGCTGCTTTTCTTGAAGGCATATTACCTGTATCAACGTACCATACACGACGATCGGGAGCACGAGTAATACGATAAATTACGACGGCATCTTCAAGAAGTTTTAATTGGTTCGCTGGCTTAATAGCCCGATGCAAATAACCAATGATATTTTTACCACAACAATCAACTAAACCAGAATGGGCGTAAACAATCGCGGCTTTAGGGATTTTTATTTTTGTGCCCGCTTCATATATGCGACCATCACAAGCATAAGATTCGTGTGATGTGTCATAAATGAAATATTCTTTATAACCCTTGACTATTTTAACACCAGCTTCAGTGGTTGTAATAACTTCACGGACATATTGAACTTGACGTGGGTCTAAACGACGAAGCTCTTTAATACCTTCTTTAGGGCGTTTAGGGTCAATAATTTTATGGAAGAAAATTCGAGAATCCACATACCAACGTCTAAAATGATCTGAACCTTTACGTTGGAAAGATAAATGATTCAACACTTCGTTAAATTCATCCAACATCATTGATTTGATATTTGGACTAAATTTTGTGTTGTCTAAATTTATGGAAACGACTTCTGTATCATCTTCATATACGATAGCATCAGAAACTATTTCAGAGACTGCATTATCCACTTCATAGTTCGTCATCAAATTTCGATACGTATCGATTAATTCACGGGTTGATTTGAGCCCTGGTTCTTGACTACCGAACATTCTCTGAAACATGGCATTATATGTTTGCTGTGCTTCATTTTCAGATACTTCGTATTCTTTAGCGCCGTCGTCCAATTTTGGTGCTGTGATAGATTCTAAATTTTCTTTTTCTTGGTCTTTGTAATCACGTTCGTCCATTTTTGCCCATGGAGCAAACAAACTTAAGATATTAAATTTCATTGTATTCTCCGAATGGGAATTATAGTTATATTTATATGGACTTCTCCGTCATCACGGGAAGCTGGGGATTTCTCCCCAACCAGATTATTCCCACCAATCAAGAGCAAGAGTTACTTCGAACGTTTCAATCTCGTTATTCGAATCCCAATCAAGAGATACTTCACCAACGTTAGTAGGCCACAAACCGACAATTTCAACTTCTTTAGTGACCGTTTTAGCATCACGAGCAAATTGACGAACGATAGCAGACTTTTTATATTCAGCAGGTTTACCACCGGTAATTTCATTACCTTGTCCTGCTGCAATACCTTGCCAATCAACAAATTTCTGACGAATACTATGAGCATCGTCGTTCATTACTGTAATAGTCCAATCATCGAATGTACGATCACCGGCCACGTTAATTTTACGGTTCATATAAGAAACAGGAACCTTTTCAACGATTGCAGCAGGAAGAGCCGTAGCACGACACTGGAAGCTAAAGTTTTGCCCAAGATAAGAGATTTCTACTTCGAACAGGTTAGGGCGAGCGAAATCACCAGATTCGAAGGCGCGAGTTACGTCATCTACAAACATATTAGCCTCTGTAGTAATATGGGCTTAGGATTAACCGGATGCCCATAGAATTAATTTTTAAACGATATAGTATATTTATATGGGCTATTTCGGTAGCCCATCAGGCGTCTTATTAACCACCTACAGCACCAATCAGTTCGTCGAAATCGGCACCAGTTGCTGTTGCTACAAAGTTCAACGTAATATAATTTATCGAGCGGGCAGGTTGTAAGTAGAAAGTAGCTACAAATTCATTACGGTCGATAACTGCTGGGGTGTTATTGGTAGTATCACAAACAACTTTAAAGTTATATACACCACCGAGAGCTTTAATACCCTGTAGATATTGAGAAGTCTCTGTACGGAAAGAAGAACGGGTAAATGCGTTGTTCAATTCAAACAGGCGATATTTAGATGCTGAACCAATGTTCGTTTTAACCATATTGAACAAACGACGAACGTTAATACGGTCAAATGGTGAAGGAACGGAAGTGGCAGTTTTATCACCGTACAGAACATACCCATCACCGCCGGTACCAGTAACAGGGTTAATAGCTTCCTGATACAAACGATCACGCTGTGGTTGACGAGTTTCAATTGCAAGCTTAATAACGTTAAGAATTTGTCCACGGTTATAACCGGCTGGAGACATCCAAGGCTGAGAAATATTGTCTGTACGAGCACAAAGACCAGCGATATCAGCAGCTAATGGAACCCAACGATTCACGTCATTATATTTGTCATATTGATATTTATAGTTACCGTCAATAGCAGCATAAGTAGAACTTACATTAAAGTTATTATCAGTGTAAGTTCCTGACGCAGTACGCCAATCAACCAGATTATCAACTGCACGATTAACAGGAATACCGACTATAGTTGCACGTGGCGGTGAGCAAAGAACCAAGCAATCTTGACGAGAATCACCAATTGCTACAACATGTTTCTGAACTGTAGAAGCAACTTCTAAAGATTCACCTGCACAAGAACCGGCAATAAACAACTGCGCATTAACAGATTCACGGTCAGCAAACAAATCCCAAGCTTCCATTAAATCACCAGCGTCAACCGTTTCATTAGATGATAAGCCACCACCCAGTTTGATTACGCCAGAGAAACCTTTTGGCCAACCTTGTGCAGTAGCGAAAATATAATTGCTTGCACCTTTAGCAAAGAAATCATCAATAAAGATATTACTACCATAAATATCGCGTTCACCTCGTTTAGTAGAAAGAACTACACTCTGGACTACAGCATCGTTACGACGAACGATAATTGCATATTGGTCATCAGTTTGTGGGCCGTACCCAAATATTGCTTTAGCAGTAGATGCGCGAGTACCACCATCAGGATAAATTTTTAACTGGGCTGAAGCACCTTTGTCGTAGTCTGCTTTAGATACGATTTCAATTTCGAGCTGGTCGCCAAGTTCACCAGGATAAAGAGCAACTACGCCTGGGACACCATATTTTTTAATAGATTCTTGGAAAGTTAGAGAAGTAATAGCTTCTTCAGAAGTTTCAACTTCAGTTAACAGAATACCCGAATCGGTTACGATAGAACCAATTGTAATAACGCCAGAGAGTCCAGAAGAACTGGCAACTTCGGCGGTCCAGTTAGAACCCAATGCCGGATATTCATTAATTTCTTTTGCACGAGCAATAATTTTACCGGTTGGGATATAAATGTTAAGAATTTTACCATCGACATCAACTGAAGTGACATAACCATCTGCTTCAACAGTTTCGGTCAAATACTTAACGATAATTTTATCACCAACTGCATAGTTACTACCAGCAGCAGAGATTGTGAATTCAATATTGCCCGCTACAGGAGATGAGTTCTTAGCAGTATCACGGTCAACTGCGCGTACAACACGAAGGTCATTACCATATTGAAGGAAGTTCATAGCAGACATGAAATAATCTGCTGTATCCGTATTAGGAGTACCAAACATATCAACTAATGCAACTTCATCAGTGATTTGTTTAATCTGGAATGCAGGTCCCCATTGGAATTTTCCAGCCAGGGCAGCAGTACCAGTGGAGTTATTAACTACAGTACTCTGTACGGTAGTTTCTTTGAGCTCAACGCCCGGAGAGAGAAGTGACATTTTAATTCCTCTTAATTTGCTTTATTTTATTTATACCATTGACAGGCCATGTGCTGATGGATTATATTCGGCTGAATTACTTGCACAGTCAACAAATATAACCGGGGCGTAGTCGTCATTCATATCCTGTAATTCTCTTGAGAATACTTCTGATGCAAGACGCATATCATCTTTATCCGCATAGTCTGCAAATTTCTGTTGAGTTGTCAACCATCCGAAAATAACAAGGCCCATCACTAAGTCGTCATGGTAACCTTCTTCAGCAGCCCAAGATACACCCTTTTCACTAAACGTTCTGAATTCTTGAATAGTAGCCCTATGGTTTATTTTGAGCTTGTCTTTTTCAATAAGGTCCTTTAATGTAGAGCAACCTACAGGCTTAGTTCTACGGCTTTGCTTCATGCCTAAATCATTCATTGAATCACAAATAACGTTTTCGTATTCAAGGTCCATATAAAGTGATTTAGCGACAGAAACACCTGTTGAGTTCAATTCAATATAAATTGGACATTCGTTATATTCCATTAGATATTTAAACACAATATCAGGGAGTATAAGGTGTGAAATAGTATTAGAGTGTAGAACACCAACTTGTTCCCATTTATCCGTCGTAACATCAATAATATGCATTGCGTGATAGTCTTGCCCACGACCTTCAGAACAGTCTAACGTCGCAATATATTTATGTCCTTCCTCAGGCTTTTTGAACCGGTGAAATCCATGGCTATCAGGTGTAACTTCAACGTAATCCAATATAGCCAATTTCATACCGGAAATAAGTGTGCCTGACGTCCCCTCGAAAGCTGCAGTATGTTCTTGACGAAACTGTGATAATGAAGAGGCTGAAATAGTCTGTTTAGACCACTGCCATCCATCATCAAAAATATCTTCATCGTTGTATAGTCGTTCTTTAACTGAGTTCCAAATTGCAGTATAAGGTTCAAATCCTGATTTACCTTCAACAGCTGCAGTCCAAATATCATAAAAGTGATTTAATCCATTTGGTGTGGTTGTAATAATAATTTTTGAACGACGACCTGAAGAAATAACAGGTTGAATAGCAAGCCATGAATCAATGAAGTTTGGGATAAACGCGCACTCATCAATATAAATCATAGCGAACGAGTTACCACGAACCGCATCCGGTGATGAAGCGTAAGCACCGATTGAGGAACCGTTGTCTAACTGAATAGACCCTTTGTTCCATTCAACAATACCTGGTTGTAAAAAATCAGGGAGTAATTCAATTGCTTGTTTTGTACGGTCTAATACTTCCGCCGACATTGAGCCTTTATGTGCAAGAATACCTACTGCTTTATCTTTGTTAAAGCAAACAAAATGAGCAAGAAAAATAGCTACTACAGTCGTTTTGCCTAGCTGGCGTGACAAGTTACAAACAGTCATACGCTTAGAAGACATTATTTTAAGCATATCACGTTGATAGTCACGAAGTTGTACTTTAATTGTACCGTAGTCGATATGGGTAATAGCACAATATGTCTCAGCAAAATATACAATGTCATCGCGGCATTTTTTCCACTCGGCGACCATTTCATAGGTCCATTGAGTTTTTATATTTGCTCTTTTAAGGTTTGGTAAACCCATGTACCGTGTACGCTTATTATTCTTATCTTTGTATGTTTGAAATAATTCAGGCTTATCCGAGTTATTAGGAATTTTAACTATTTTGTTTATACGTAGATAATCACTAAATTTTTCCGGGTACCATTTACCGTCCCATTGGGATTTAATCCAATGGATACCATCTTCTTCTTTACGTTCAGCTAAATGAGGTGGTAGAATAACAACTTTGTCACCTTCATTTAACGGGTGATTATCATTCAATGCGTTAATTGGCTGTTCCATTAATCACCTTCTCACGAGCTTCTTGAGCCTCGTAAGCATCTCCTACTTCTTCCATTAATTCTGTTGGAGAGCCCATGAACACTGTAGCATTTTGGATATTCATCTGACTAGATGGAGCAGTACTTTTAGTGCCAACCTGTTCAGATGTGATTTCTTTCATATCTTTATGAAGCTTCAGTATTTCTTTGTTCGTCGTAGTCATTTGCCCCATAAGAGTTGCAAATACTTCCATGTGACGAGGAGAATCGGCATTTTTAGCCGTCTCAAGAAAAATCTTGGCAGCGTCCATTAACATTTGTTGTTGGAAGTGCATATTCTTACGAACAACGCTATAGTCATCTTCCAAATCCGGGGTGCGGTTTTGAGGATTACTCTGAACTTCCACCAATTGTAAAGGAGCATATACCTCTACTTCCTCCCCAGATATTCCAGGGAGGTCAGAGATATCTAAAAGCTTATTAATATCTAGACCTTCCATATTTACCTCTTATTGTTTTCTAGGACCAGGAGGGGTTGGTGGAGTCGGGATTGGAATATCATGAGTATAAGTTTGTTCAACTTCACCATTCCAATCTTGTGCTTCAACGTCTCTCGGTTTAATTTCTGTATCAACTGATTCAAAAACACTGGCGGCTGTTTGAAGGTCTCGTTCATTAGCATGAAAATCAAGATAAGTCGTTTTAATAAGGCCTTCAGCTGCGCCTACCGGAGGATACATCCATCCATTTACTTCAAATGTTAATGACCACTCTAAACGTCGACGAGATAAATTATCACCGTCTATTTGTTCATCCATTGCTGCTGCCATCCATACGACTTTAATATCCCTTTCAAATGGAATATCCTGCCCATATTGCTCAATCATAGTCGTATTAAAATGCGGCTGAAAATATGGAATAATTTGCTCAACGATTTGGAACATATCATCTTCATAACGAGTAAAGATGCTCAGTTCAAAAATCATTTTAATTGGTGATGGGTTGTATTGGTCTACAATATCCTTAGTCGATTTACTCAAAAGAGAGTTATTCAATATATTCGTTTTAAACGTTGGGTTATAAACGAAATCTACCATTTGGAGATTTATACGTGGTAGAATAGTTTCGACTTTAGCCACATCTTCTTGTGAGTTTATAGAGGTCCATTTATTAAGTTTCATCATAAAGTGCTCTTTAGATGCATACGTAATAGGAACTCTAATTAATTTATTGCCTGTAGACAATTGACGGTTAACTTGGATATTTGAAAACAAATCGCCCATCATTGTGATATATCGCCTGAACGACGAGTTGTAAAAATAACCAAACATCATTTCTCCTAACCGGCCTTTCGACCGGTGTTTGCTTTATCTTATTTATTTATTAATTCATAAACCCGTCGTCAAATGGTGAATTTTGTCTACCACGGTTGTTAACTACTACATATGGTTCAACGTATTCACTTGCCTCTGAATTGATTTGCTCAACTTCAGAATATTCATCGATATTAATGTCATGGATACCGTCAAGATTTCTAACAGGGTTAAGTTCCAAGTCACTAAATTCAGGTATATTGATACCTTCATTTTTCTGAAGCACCGGATTGATTTCTTCGCCAGAGTAAATAAACTTGCCTGCAGTAATTTTACGAATCGCATTTTTACCTACTTGATAGAATGGGTCATATGGTTCAACCCAGTTAATCTCAAACAAACTGTTGTCCATTGGGAAGTATATTAAATCACCTTCCTTGGGCTCCTGATTGTTGACCTGGTGTTTGAAAAGACCCGGGTTAATAGATAATGTAACTTCGTCTTGAACTTGCATTCCGAAGTTGCTGAAGAACGATTTCGCTCCTTCATAACCTTCAAAAGAGTTCAGATATGCAGCAAATTTCCATGCTTTAGTAAATTTATTTTTAAGGTCCTCACCAAAGATAAGGTCCACGGCAACATATTCACGTGGAACATAAAAACACTCAATACCGCGCATCTGTATGCTTTCTGCCACTAGAACATCGGCTAATGTCTGACTATTCTCATAGTTATTAAAATTGACAAATGGATTGAGGATTTCGGTCTCATTTGTCTGAGAATACCCACCACGATTTTCTAGTTTGGCGAAAAGATTTTTATCATAAGTTGCCATATTAACCTACCAAAATACCTGCAGGAGGGTCCAGTAAATATAACTCTTCTCGTAAAGCTTCTTTCTCTAAACGGGCTTCTTCAATTAATCGAACACCGTCAACAGTGACACCACCCGGTAACATCATACCTTGATGTTTAGCAAGAATTTGTCCATTAAGCTCTTTAGCTAATGCAGTTGCGTAATCTTTAACCCAGCGGTTGTTATATGCGCCTTGTTTGGTTGCAGGATCTTCACCAACTCGACGTCCGACCAAATTATGGTCTGGATTATCATAACGTTCAGAAATAGACCATGAATCACGAGGACCGACCTGACCGTACCCTACTGTATTTCCTACCATCTTATGGGTCTCGATATAAGAGCGAACATATGATTCAACGATAATGACATCTTTCTGTCTAAAGTTACCCATTACTTTTAATTGCTCGTTTGCAGAGTTAAACCAAAAATCTGGAAGAGGAGCAATCATATCTTGAAGCATACCCATATAAGATACTAATTGAGAATAATACCCGAGATCAGCGCCAAAAGCGTTCGGACCGTAGAATTTACCACAATTACTACCCATACCACCAGAAACACCTGCCATTCCTAAAAGGAAATCAGTGAACCAAGGATAAGTTGCATTGCCGTCCATTGAAGTAATAGAGCCAACGTTTGTTCTTATAATTCTTGTTACAGCAAATACATTAGAACCGCGCATATCAAATACGCCGTGACGGTATTTTTCTTCGTCATCAACAAAAAATACGTGAAAACCTTTATTCAATCCGTCAAAATGATATTCACCATAAAGTTCTAACGCCCGTGAAATACAATCATAAATTTGGTCTGTAGTTAATTCAACATTTACAATAGGAGCGCCTAAACGACGTAATATTACATCCTTTAATTCTTTAGGGTTTTGTGCATTATAACCTGACATATAAATCCTTTAGGGCCCGAAGGCCCTTTTCATTAAGCTGTAGGAAGTTCAACCCAAGCACCATCTTTACGAACATAGAATTTACCGTCTGAAGGAGCGTCTTCGATATATCCGGCCTCTTTAAGGGCTTGAATTTCTGCTTCTGCTGCAGCAAGGTCTGTTTCTAAAGTGGTAACACGCGTAGTTAAATCCGTAATTGTCGTGTCATGGTTTTTAACTGTTGGCAATATACCACGTTCTTCTATGGTTTGACCGTTTGGGTTAGTGCCGCTTATAAGTTTATTTAAACTAGTCACTTGTCCTTTAATACCGGACGAATTAGTTCCCAATTCGGTTTGAACGTTTTGAATGTTATTGCCTAGGTCAGTAACACCAGTTTCAAGAATACGAGTCCTATATAAAAGTGAACCAGCCGGTTCAGGTTGTCCACCATTTGAATCAACGCCAACCACCTGATTAAGCCATGCTACGTTAAAACGTAAACCACTAGAAGAATCAACACCTAAAACTGTGTTAATACCTGAAATGGAATCGGTATTTAATTTGATCTTACCCTGAAGAGTAGTCGGTAAATCTGGAGAGCCTATAGTAGTTTCTAACGTTGTCAAACGTGGTTTAATACCACCAGGCGAGTTAATGTCTGAATTTATTGTTGATATAGAAAGACGATTGGCCTCGACTTGAGTTTTAATAGCGGTTGAATTAGGATATCCAACAAAATCTTTTAATGCCGCAATATCTCTGGTTTGGATAGAAATGGATGAATCAATACCAGATAAACGAGTGTAAACCGGTACTGTTAACGATGGTCTAGGACCCATTTCTTGGCGGAGGTTTTCAACTTCAGTTGTCAGAGCCCCAACATCAGAATCGGCAAATTTATTTTCCAACTCGGTTAAACGAACGCCTTGGTCAACCAACACTGAGCTGTTAGTAATAATACGTCGTTTCATCCCGGTGCTTTCATTACCTTCGGTCGGGACTCCATTAATATCTTGTCCAGTATATTGCCCTAATTCGGTTTTAATCCAAAGAAGGTCGTTACGCACCGTACGATACACCGAATCTGTTTCTGGATTAACTACTCCGATATTAGCAATAGTATCATCTAGTTTTTCTTCAGTGTTTAAAATATCAACACCGTGTGAATTTACAGTATGTTTTAATACTTCAATATCATCAGTGTTATGTCCAATTTGTGCTAAAGCATCTACGTCACCAGAAACATCCAAGATACCTTTAATTGTGGCAATATCGGCATTAGCGGTATCTAAAGATTCTGCGATAGTCTTAACGTTATCGTTAATTGTTTCCACATTTCGTTGAACTTCTGTTATTGGACGGTTCATTACTCCTTCAGAACCATATAACGTGTCAGCACCAGTTATTTCTTCTGAATTTTTAATCCAGTTTAAACGTTTTTGACCCTCGTCAGGAGGGCCATCAACATATGGTAGACTTTTTAATTCGATCATTTTTTACCCTTAGTAATGGACTTTAATAATATAATTTAAAGATATATTCCATGGACGAGTCTCATATCCGATAAGTCCTTCACGATTAAGTGTACCAAGGGCATCTCTCGGTCCACCTAATTCAAATCCATCATTGGTGAAGTATGAAGCATTGTCCCAGTCGGAATATTTTCTAGTACCTAAATAACCTTGATATACGGATGCTCCGAATGGTGCCTCATGACGTTGATATTCGCCCCATCCACCAGCGTGTTTATGATATGACATTTGCTGTGCTTGGACACCGCCAACATGCATGCCGTCACATCCTACACCTAATCTATCCTTTCCATAGCCGTCTTGGCCACGATTATTTAAAATATGACTGCCAGTACCAGCTCCTCTAACAAAAAGACCGCGCATGTCTGGAATTCCAGGATTATTCCAATCACCGCCAAATCTCGTTCCAACCACATTTCGATAGTCCGGAAATTGGTCTCCAGAAACGGTCCCACCATGACATAAAACCCAACCTGGAGGAGCGCTATCACCTGCGAACATTTGAATTGTTCCAACAGGAACACGTTCAGATGCATATCTCTCTGTTGCAACTGGCTGGTCACCATTTTTCCACATTCCGCCACGCGACCAAATTCCATTTGCTGTGAGGTGATCTAAATTTAAAGAACCATTAATAGTTTGCCCACCGCGTGTATTAATTACATCTGCGTTCCATGCTAATGCTCCAGAGCCATCGCCTTCTGGTGCAACACCGGCCTGCGTCGTTAATTTTACGACTCCACGCATAGAACCGGTAGCTCCTCTACCATTTAGCGTTTCACCTGTTACAGCAACATCTCCCAAATTACTATTAATTTCCGCTTGTGTTCCTAGACGTATAACACCTTTATATTCTTGTGTTGCAACAGAATTCATAAAGGTATACGGGGAAATTGCATATCCTTCGCGAAGAGTTCCTTGACGTGTTTGAGCCACCGTAGCTAAACGCACAACACCGGTAATAGATTCTGAAGCCGGGTCGTTATTAGGAGCTATTTGAGAAATTAATTTTATTGCTAATTGTTGCGTTTTAAGCGGAGTCATTGCCGTGGTGTCATCAGACCCGGCAAGTGCAGCGGTTTGAGATGCAATTTTAATAACACCGTTAGTTGTTTCTGTTGAATAACGAGTAGAGAACGTGTTATCAATAGTTTGGTTTAATTTAAGCGGAGTAATAGAAACAGTGTCTAAAGTGCCAGCAATGGCCTCCTCTTGTGTTGCATATTTAGTTACGCCGTATTGTGTTTCTGATGCATTCGGATACTGAAGTCTTGCATTTAATGTGGCAGGTGTAACGGCCTTAGTACTATTAAAACCGTCAAGAACTTCTTGTTCCGTCGCTAATTGAATTACACCTTTTTCTGTTTCACTTGCGTCCGGAACACCTTTAACACCATATGCGCTAATTGAGGCTAAGGCCGTCTGGACATTGGTTATTGAACTATCAAAATTTGACCCAGTAGGGTCAAATTCAACATATACAGATTCGTTCGAAACGTGTTGATATGTATTGTTACTCATGCGGTTCTCACAAAATAATAAAAGGTTGTAGGTGAAGTATGGTTGTCAAGAGTAAGGGTTTGCGCACCTAGTAAATTCCAAGTGCCGTACCCAGACTTAGCCTGAGACACTATTTCTTGAGAAACCGTGATACCATAAGCGGAATACGTTGGGAGTACGTGTCTTTGGTTATCTAAATATGTTATTTGTAATTTAGTCCCAACAGTAGGGTCATCTTTATACTCTGCAATAGCCAATTGGTCTGAAATCGCATTCTGGAGAGTAGTACGTAATTGTACAACAAATTCGTCGGCTGTCATACCTACAGTAGCATTAACAGGAAGCCCGTAAACTTTTACAATAACAGGGCTTCCATCGGGCAAACTAGGGTCAGTTACACTTCCACTAAAGGACCAATAATCTACCTGTGAAGTTCCTTCAGGAGATACACCTGAGGTGTTAATTGTAACTGTTCCTACATCTGCTCTAGCAATATTATGAACATCGTTTATTGCAGATTCTACGTTATCATCGTAGAATCCTTTTGCCAATTGAGAAATGGTTACAGAACCTACGCCTTGGTTGTTTAAAATATCAATTTGAGTAGGATTTTTTCTAAATCCTAAAAAATCTGCTTCGCGGGATATTACTCCCGCTTTAGTATTAAGTATGGTCATTATGCAATCCTTACCCAACGGTATACGGTAATTGACGGTTGAATATTATTTACGGCTTGAGGCGGTACGTGTGTACTATTCGTTGTGGCGTGGCCTTCACGGTATTTGGTGTATATAGGACCTTCTGCATCAGGGTCGTATTGACAGCCACCAATAATAATTGTACCGTTCTCATCGGAAATAAGAACTTTCTCGTCAGTTTGAGTAGGAGGTAAATCAGAATTAGTTAGTGTGTTAGACGTTGTTCCGACTGTTCCACCGGCGGTATGTGTAGGATTCCCGCTAGAATCAAGGTCGTTATTATTTAATGCAAAATTAGGATCGCTAATATCGTCGTTCCATCCAACTAATACTTTTCCTTGTCCCCATAATTTCCAAGAACCAAATCCTAAATACGTGGCTGGGTTATTAGGGTTCACTGCATTTTCGTAAATAGTACCGACAGGGTAAATAGTGTTAAAAATATTTGCAATAGATGAGAATTCCCTGCTATATGCCGGAACAGATTCTACATTAGGCCATCCGATATTATTGAAATCGGTCAAAGCCACATCGCCGGTCACATTTACGGTTGCACCTTGTGCGACATACCTTTCATCAGTTGTATCTAAAATGTCATCGATACTTAATAAAGTGCCTAAATCGTTATTAAACCATGTAATATCAATAATGTCTTGGTCTTCAAACTTACGGTCAAAGACTAAAGCACGTGCAATAGTTGCATCGTTATCATCATATTCAATAGAATAATCGGTGTTAGATGTAACCCAAGTCCCACCTAAAGCTGAACACTCGGTAGAAGTTTCTGCATCAGCGCCTTCACATCTGAACATAGGTAAACCAACAGTACCAGCTAATTCTTGAAGAATACCGTTAAAACGAACTTCTAAAGAATTAGTATTGACCGGTTCTGAAGGATTAACTCCAAATGCCGAAAAAGGAATAGATTTCAAAGTTGACAAATCCGCGACATATACACTTCCTTCTAAGGAAGGACGGGTTGTTAATTTCGAATCTAAAATACGTATTTGGCGGCGAGAATAAGAACTGCGTAATTGTGTAATCCCATCCAAAAAGGTTTCAATTTGTACGGTGTCGCCAATATTACATGGTTGTCTTAAACGGATGTTTTTACCATCTAATGCAACGATTTCTCCAGGATTAGCTCCTGGAGAACCAAAGTCACTATTGTCACTGAACGCATCACCGTAGTATAATTCGTTACCACGATGTTTTACACGGATATTATTCACATTATAAGAAACAGACCCAAATACATCAAGAAAATCAGTTTGACCTTGAACTTCGACTAAAAATTCTTTACGAGCTACACTACTAATATCAGAACTAGTAATTTTGTCTATTTGTTTATTTTTAACGTATTCCCAGCGCCCAGGAGAACAGTAAACTAATTCTAAGTCTGAAAACTGCACATTGATTTCTACTGGGCTAGAAGAACCTTTAATAGTATCACCACTGGCAGCAATTAATGTTACAGGGTTAATATTCCATGTGGCGAATACATCACGGGCTCTAATTACTTTATTATAATCTTCCACTGTCCCTTTAGGTAAATTTATAGAAACACGCCCTGTTGAAGTATCAATTGCGTATGATTTACCCCATTCAGCAGCTAAATTAAGTCCATCTGAAGAATGGTATGTTTTCCAGGCACCAGCGGAATATGGAACTTCGCCATCGCCTAATTCATAATACAACTCATCAAAGTTTTCATTAATTTTTGCACCACCACGACGAAGGTAATCGCCTTGTCCGTCATCAACGACGTTCCCAATTTTAATATTTTGTTTCATTATTGAGCGACCCTAATTTTCTGAGTTGAAATAACTTTAGCTGCCACTCGAAGACCATTTATATGTGAAGAAACTGTCATAGTGGCAAAATTGTTAATTATCGAAAAACTAATATTCGCAATTTCATCTTCTTCGTTATCATTTCCAACGCGCATCACTGCGTATTCGGTTGAAATAACTCTTGAATTAATTGTATCTATTAGAATATTTATTTCACATGATTTAATTTTTCTGCCATTGGCAGATTGGCATGTAACCAAAAGTTTAGCAGCATTATATTCAGTTTTATAAAATAGTGGAATATTGACATAGTCTGAAATAATATTCCATGTCCCGTCTACAGGAATTTCGGTATGACTAAACATACTTTCTGTAGAATAATCCCATATTGAACCGCCTGCACCAGAAGAAATACAACGAAGAGTAACTTTAGTATAAGGTGTAGTTATAACTAAATTACCTGCAACACCTTTAATAGAATCTAATGCTTGGATACTTAATGGGTTGTTTACAGAAATTGACCCGTTTGAATTTATAAATTCCACGGAATCGCCAAGTTCACCTCTAGCAACAGTAACAATAACACCACCAGTAGAAGCATCTATGTCATGTCTACTTCCTACTGGAACAGGGGTGAAATAATCAGTAGGACCTCCTTTTTGGTAGTATCCAGTGGCATGGATTATTTGTCCATTTGGTCCTGTCCCATTAGCAGTTGCCATTTTTCGTTGGTCACCAAATGCATTGTAAATAGCATTTATATCATTGTTTATTTTAACACCGCCGTCAAAAAGGATATCGCCTGTAGAAGCGTTACCAATTTCGCCAACGTCAATCAATTGTTTTGGAGTTTGAATATACATGTGGCTAATCCTTAATAGTTTATACTATTTATACACGAAAGGGAGACCGAAGTCTCCCTAAATTAGAACATAAACAAAATATTGATCTCTTCGGTTTGGTCCATTGCCATAATAATAGGTGGACGGTTTTCCATATAAATCATTTCACCAGAATGACGCTGTAAATCTCTGGGGTCATAATAATCCTTTTCAGCCTTTATATTAGGGTCATTAGGACGGAGTTTAGCTTCCAAGGGGTTTGTGATAATAGAAATTTGTCTAAATCCTTTATTACCAGGCAGTGCTGCATTAGGGAAATAAACTGAGTCTAAATAGGCTTTAAAACGAATTATGTTTGCTTTAACTCTATACACAAGGCCAAAATCATCTTGTTGCCAGGTTAGATTGTTTTCATATCCCCAACGAGCAGGGTCTTCTTTAACTTCTTCCGGCCATGGAACGACTATATATTCATTAGTACATCGGTTTATAGACACATCAGGTGGAATCTCATAAAGATACTCCCATATATATCCATCACCAACTTCGATAATCCCTTCAGCATCTCCACGGCCTTCAGGAGGGGTTAAAGACCTAACAGACGGAGTCCATTTACCACCTAATTTAAGACATTCTTCTTTGTTGTCGAGAGACTCAATAGAACACATCCCAACATCAGGAACATCTACGCAACGATATACTAACCATCCGGCACCGACTTCAGTAGCATTATAAGGGGCTGTATTACATACGACTATATCATTTATTTTGAATGTATAAGGGTCCGGATAACGAATATCTCCCCAGTCACGTCTAGGAATAACCGAGTCTAACATAGATGGGATAACTTTAACTAAACCCATCATGTTAGTCCACATATCTGTTACGCCTAAAACCGAGTCTGTTGGATACGGCGGGGCGAAGCCCACCTCATTTTCATTAGCAGCCCATGGTTCAGACCGACCAAACGTTATAAAGATGGTGTTTTTATTATCACCATCACCTATTGAATTGTAGAAATTCAACATTTTTTCAGTTCTAAATTTTGAAGTAACTATCGAACGATAGACAACACTTGAATCATTCATCTAATTTAACCTGTGGTGGATTAATCGGGTCTCTAGGATTTCCCACGTTATCTAACAATCTTTCATTAACAAGCTCTCTAAATCTAGAGAACGTTGTACCTGATGCATCAAATAATGGGCTCATTGGCTTGCGTCGTTCGGACGGTAATTGTCCTTGGAAAATAGAGTTATCATTTTCTTCGTTATAATTTGCAGGTAAAGGGTATTCGATACCGGCATAAGGTCCAGCATCATAAATTACTTCACCTGTAACAGGATTGAATTCTACATTACCTTGAGGGTCTAAACGAGCGACGCGGTCTGCATATTCCGTAGGCAGTCCGGAATCCCACTTATAATTTTTATATTTATTAATAATAGTTTCAACATGTTTAAGCGTTAATCCTGTATTAATAAACATTGTTAATAAGGTTATTGCAATAAATCCAAATCCTACCGGATGTACAAAACGTAGTACGTCAGATTTCCAACGAGAGGATGGAAGATTTGACTTTATTTTCATGACGTAATAAGCTCTACCACGATTAAAATAATCGATAGTGTTTTGGGCAAGTTCTTTACCTTTAATACCGCGAACTATTTCACCTTCAAAATCTGCTAGTCTTTCGGCTTTTACTTCTTGACCGACTAAAAGCCTACCTAAAAGGTTATGAATAGTCACAGTCCATTGTAATTTACCTTTAGAATAGCTTCTTTCTAAATATGTAACATTACATCTACCTGTAGCGGTGTATATAGTTTGTCCAACCAAATCTTCACTTATAGAATCAGATTGAATTATGATATCGTACTCTGTTCCAGCAGATGACTCAATTTCCACTTCAACGTCTTCGTTATAAAGAACTTTAAACAAAAACTTATACGACGCTTCAGTTCCTTTAGTAGAATAAAAATCATAACTTCTGGACTCAAAGAACCTAGAAACTAAATCACGTTTCTCAGCATTCAAATAAATGTTCCGTTTATAAATTTCAGACCAAAGATATTCCCATGCGTGTTCTTCTCGCGGGTATTTATTTTTAATCAAATTCAATAAGTTATTATAATGAGTCCCGTATCCATCAGAAAGATATTGAATATACGCTTCACAAAATGCTTCAAAGTTTGTATTATCCAACAGATAAGACTCTGGCATCATTGTAGTGAGTAATGGGCGTAAATCCGGGTCAGATAGACCTGTCTCTTCAACAGGAACCCAAGAAGTTTCTTTTTCTTGGTTTTGTAATGAGGCGGTCAAGAATACGTTAGTGGGCTTCCAAATTATAGAAACGTTATCTCTAACACGATAACTAAAATCGTAATATGAAATTATTTCACCTGATGATTTATAAAACAACATACCAGATGCGTATTTTTTAAATCCAGTGAATTCTATATTCGGCATAACAATCTTACAATCGCCGTCATTCCAGTATTCATGAACTTTGCGATCAGGTGAAGTGCTAGGGTGGCTTTCCACTACCTTTGTGTAAAGCAAATCAGAATAAATCACTACCGCTCTATCAGAGTTATTAATCCAAGAACGTGTGCCTGATTTTCTAGAATAACTAAAGAAAGGTTCTGCATAATACTGCATAGGAGTTGGTGAAAAAGTTTCCCAATTACTTTCTTCGTTTGATGCGAAAATCATCATATGGTAATGTTTATCTGCGAGCCATTCTCTAGGATATTCATACTTAACTGCTTCTAAAAGTCCATACTTAGATTGCGTTTCTGGGTCGTCAACAATATCAGATTCTAAAAATTTAAAATTACTAGAAGAGATATAAAGCTCGACACCATCAGTAGACATATTGGTGAAAGCCGGTTCTATACGACGGCGTTCTTCTTCGGTATTACCAAATATCCTTTTAAATGTTCCAGCGTCATGGTCTAAAACGTATACACCTTTATCAACGGAATCCAAAATAGGCTTTGTTCTTGGGTCGTCATTAACGTTTTCGACTTCACCAATAATAAGAGCGAATATTCTTCCACCAACAGAATCCATTTTATAACAAACTGCTTTAGGGTTGCCTGTTATTGTAAACGTCTCAGGTTCAAACAACCGTTCGGAATAGGTCGGAGATAATGGATCTGAATCAATAGGAGCGTTACTGGTTTTAACGAAGCGAACTTTATCTCTGGCCGCAATATAAACATAGTCATCATTACAAGTAATAGCTTCTGCAATACGTGATACGTTTCCTGGTAATGACGCGTATGTACCGAAAATCTCTACATCAAAACCTAAATTTAATCGGTCCCCGATTTTAGCAAATGTTACATCTTGTGAACTGAAACGAACATCATCAGCAGACCAACGAATATCGGATGATTTACGCCCGTAAAAAATCTTATCATAGCCGAGCAAATACGTCGTATATTCTGATTGGTAATATACAGTTCGTGAAAGTGGATATCCTACACGGTCATTAAGCAATTTAACCGCTTTCCATGTTTGGCCTTTATCATTAGACACTTTTACAATAGGTTGGAATCTTTCAAAAAGGTAAAGAATTCCTTCAGATTCCATTAGATATACTCGATTTATATCTTTACATACGTCCTGGATATGCCCCTGGATTTCATGATACTGATTTTCGCCAATTATAAAATTTCTAATCGATGACACATCGGTGTATGCAGGACTAAATTGGAACGACTCGCTCATCAGTGCTGCCATGATCGTGTCATTATTAAAATCAACGTAGTTGGTATTATTTTTTGTAAATTTTTCAGAAATAAACTCGTTAGCTAATTGCATTTCAATCATATGTTGGAATGTATAAGCGTTTATTTCAAATGTTTCAAACTCTTCGGTATATCTCCAATCAGACTGCTCAAATCCCTCCGCTGCTGTAGCCACACGCATCATATATGTTGTTAATGAATTTAAACCGGACTCAAAGAAATTGTTATCAGCGGTATATCCTAAATTAGTCCATCTATAGCTATTACGTGGAATTACTTCCCCGTTAGCTGTTTTGGTCTCAGCTATTTCCACAAAATAGTAGAAATTAGCGCCAACCTCATCCCAGCGAATTTGAACTTGGTTTGCGGACAATTTAGATAATCTGAGACTCGTGACTGCTGGCGCTTTTACTGTCATTGTGAAATAGGCTCCAAATCTATGGTTAAATATTGTGGACGTAAGTCATTTTCAAATACAATTAATGACCCGTCTTTAGTAAAGATAACATCATCAGCTGGGTCTGAATAGAGTTCAATAGTTTGAACTTCAAACCTATCAGAAGTTAAATCAATTTTAGCTATATTCCAATAAATTGAATCAGCCGGATAATTTACTTCACCTATAGAGTAATATTTGTTTCTTCCGTCCGTAACATGAAGTTTATTAAAATCGTCACCAGTATATGGTTGAATATAAGCGTTTTCTATAACGTCGCCATCTGCAAACGGGCCAATAATAACTTGTCCAATGCCGCGGTCATTTCTATCTGAACCTACAATGCGAACGTCGTATTTAATAGTAGCTTCAGTTTCAGGGTCAACGCGTAAACTATCAAATGAAAACACGTTAGATTCTAATGTTCTATCTTTAATCTGGTTATTGTATTTAATACCTGTTTCAGGTGTTTTGTAGAAGTTCTGTACCTCGCGAACCATTTGAATAGTCGCAGACGAACCAATGATAGAAATATCTGCGTCATCGACATACGTTAGCATTTTAGATTTTGCGAATGACGAGTTAAAAATTTCCACGTCTTCAATATAATAACGGTCGATTTTATTAATAATTTGGCCTTCTAACCATTGTTCAGATTCCTGTAATTTGTTCAATGCATACGTAACGCGAATATTCATTTTAATAAACAAATAATCAGGAGAAATAACAACAGGAGTTATCGTCCCTAAGTTATACTCATTAAGATAATTTTTAATATCATCTCGTTGGACGGAAGTCAAATATAACCCAGACTTAGGTTTAGCAGCAATAAATGCGTACCCAGGCTTAGATGAATCCGTAAATGTCTGAACCGCTTGAATAATAGAACCAAATCGTTCAGAGACGAATGTGTCGTAATCAGTCGCAGTCACACATCGTTGTTGAGTTTCGCGTTTAATTGTACCTAATTCACGGATACGTTCAATATCTTCAGGGTCACCACCGCCATCCGCACCAACGAAGTCAGGGTTATTACTTGGGTTTTCATTAATTCCAATAACTGTGATATTAGCTAATGTATCAGCATAAGAGAATCCTACTGCACCATTTGCTTCAGCACCATTAGTAGAAATATATTCAATTACGATTTTAGAACCCTGGACAGGTTTAAGACCACCAATATAGTTAGACGTTAACGCACCTTCTGACGTGTTAATAGAGATTTCGCCTTCACCAAAATAAAATTCGGTGTTCCCATCAACTGTTTCACGCATATAATAGATCGTTGAAGTAGAACCAGCATGAACCATCGATTTGCGAGTCCAGTTAATCCATTCTGCTCCGTCAACATACAATTTAACCAAATTACGGTCGATGTTCTTATCACGAATAATGATAGGTTTTAATTTATCAAATGTTAATTCAGTACGAACAATACGTCCCTGAGCTAACCTAAGACGTGGGAAATATTGATTATTTTTGTCTTTAACTACAATGACGTCTTCGGTGGAAACAAAGTTATATGGATTTACAGAAGTACCTTTAGCATACGCCAGGAAACGAGTACCACGTGGAATAGTGATATAGTTTCTATTTAATGCATCCGTACATGTGAGCATAATTTCTGTTTGTGCTGCTGATTTAGATGCAGGCAGATATCCATTATCCTGAGCCGCTTGTACAACAGAACTACGCAAGTTTGCAGTACGCATAAAACTTTCATACACTGCACTATTACTGAACTGTTGGATGTAAAGAGTGTTATATGCTAAAAGGTCACACAATACGTTTAAGCGTGAACCTTCAAAATCATAATCAAGAAATTCATTCTGCCCATTAAGCCATTCGATAATGTTCTGTTTGATTTCGGCAAATGTGCCCCCGATAAAAATCTCGGGAATAGCATTCGCTGTTCGGGTTAATTGATAATTTACAGGAGTGTTTGCCATTTTAATTCCTATTTTATAAAGACTTTTGACGAGGCCTGAGAAACAGTATCCCCGCATGAAATTGGGTCAGCCATTTGAACGGCCTTTTTACCGGTGACGTATACTTTAGATGTACGAGGTTCAGTAACACCTCCATGAGTCTCGTATGGTTTTTTAATTTCTGTATGAGGTGTTATTTGGTCTCCTGCCACAAGAACAGGAATACCGCCGGTGAACACTTTAGATTGGGAAGCATTTATTATAGTAGGAGGCCATGCTTCATGACCTGTTGTAACGCACTTGTCGTAACTTAAGCCAGACATTTTCACGGCCTCACATAAACATAGTTTCGTAATTGATGAGCCCATTTGCTCCAATTTCCTACTATAGTTTTTGTATAAACCTTAGTAAGAGTTTTTTGTATCGAAGCTGGCGGAGGTTCTGTACCAGAGTCACTTCTAGAACCGCCTGATGAACTTTCTTCTTGGTAGTTATAAATCATTTCAACCGTATAACTAAACACTTTACGAAGATTCTGAGGAGCTCTCCACAAATATAACTGTGTTGATTCATCTTTTGGTAAATCATCCCATGAAGATGCGGTTTCAAAATCATCATTTAATCGGTATTTCAATGCATCCGAAGAAAAGCTAAACACACTTTCATATGTTCCATATAAACGATTACAATCTACCGTAATGCCTTGTGTCGGTTCATAATCTGTTATATTTATTGACACTAAAGTTTCGGTTGTTTCTAACTGTGGAGTAAAAAGGACGTCAATAGACGCCCCTTCCATGTCTTCTCCTAAGTCGGTATTTAAAGGAAGTATTTGTGCCATATATTACCCAATATCAATACGAGATCCGTCAACAGTGTATTGTCCTGAAGCTATTGAGCTCATTGTAGTCATTGTCTCCGACCAATTGCCAGCAACAGTCATATCAACATTACCATTGACAGTCCATTTAACATTACCATTGACAGTATAGTCATGATTCCCTTCGACCTGAGTTTTAGCATCACCTTTAACAAGAATATCTGCATTCCCGTCAACGACTATTTTGATATTGCCCTTAACGTAAAGAGTTCCATCACCTTCAACAGTTTTAACTTGGTTGCCACGAATAAAGATTGTGTCATTGCCGTCTATTTGATGGAGGCGGTCCGCCATGTTATAATATATTTCATTAGCACCAACGTTAACAAGCTTATCACCGGAAATCAAGAAGTTCCCATCACCATTAGTGATGTCAAAAAGGTCTTCTACAGTTTTACGAGTACGACGCCCGGATGGAGAAACTTCCTCATATGACCCTGTTGGATGAACTAAGCGATAACGTTCATTACCTGGAGTATCGTCAAATTCTTGGATATGACCACTTTCTGTTTCCATAGCATGAACGTATGGATACTCACCACGATAACTTGATTCTGGTTCTTTAAAAAGGATGCGTGAATCTAATGGAACAGGAGGACCAGCCGGGTCTTCTGGATCGGTATTTCTAGTAACTAAATCGGCACCAACTCCTGGTGAAGGCGGTGTTTTAACAGGAACACCGTATGATTCCATGTTACCTGTTAAAATAATTGTTGTTACACGTGAAGCGCGTCCTTTAGTCTGTTGGAACCATAATGAATCGCGTCCAGATTTGTATGCAGTTTTCCAATCACCTGCGGCCATTGCTTTAAGCATAGTATTGAATTTTGCTACACCACCAACGCCCATTTGGAAGCACATGTTTTCTAATGCCATTTGGCGAGATCTGTTCATTTTAGCATAAACAGGACCTACTTTAGAATTAGAACGAATATCTTTCTGCATCTTAGCAAGGTCCTTCTCAAATAGAGCTGTTGCTTCTTCTAATGTAATAGTTCCCGGATTTCCTGTTACTTCACGCCCTACTTGATCAGATAACAATTTATTAATTCGAGACATATCTCGGGTCTTTTCCATTACGATAAGGTGTCCAATACCTACTGTAGGATACCCGAGATGGTCCCAATACACTTTATCACGAAGACCTTCGTCACGACGTAACATTTCTGTTATTGTAAAATTAGGGTCATCATCTTCCGGAATATTTGCTAAATCTGTATCGTCTGGGTTTATACCATAATCCAAGTTGTTATCTTGAATTACGTTAGAGTTCGAATAATAACCAGCTTCACCACCTTGGTTTAATACGTTCGTATCATTACCTAAACGTCGTGGATACTGGCCTGTCGGGTCTGAAAAACCTTCAAGTCTATTAGGCTTTTCACGTACGATTCCACCGTATGTACCAAGTACGATCCCGTTTGTTTTCCATTTGTCTAAGAAATGACCATATACTCGAGTTCCTTCAACAGGACCTGTAACAGAACCACCAATACCTGACATTGATGCAGACGTAATAGGTTGAATAACAGTCATCCATGGAAGTTTTTCTGTAGGAATACCTTGTACATCACCTTGTGCTCTCTGTGCCGGATGAAGACCAACGACTCGAACTCGAACTCGCCCTTGTTTTAATGGGTCCATTCTGTCCTCAACAACACCCACGAACCAATTAAGGCTGCTGCTAATCATTTCCATTATGCAATCTCCATCTCACGAATCAAATCAGTAATAAACGAGTTTATATCTTCTTTTGCAACAATTTTTATTTTACGAAGTTTTTCATTATCTAATACTGCCGCTTCATAAGTATCTACTGCAGCTAAAGGTCCTTTATATTGCGGATACTTACGAGCTTCATCACCTTTATCGTACCAAACTAAAGGCTCATCTGGATATGAAACTAAATTGTAAAATTTCTCACGGTTCTCATTAATATGGTAAAGAATTTGGTCTCCACCAGCATTTGCATATTTCTGAATAGAAGCTTGATACGCTGCTTCCTGAGATGTAATCCAACCATAATACGGGTCGTAGTTATCGTTGCACATCAAAAGGACCCAGTATAATTGAGGGTTGCCATAAATGATATTCGCTAGTTCTTCAGGACGCGGAGAGCCTTTAATATAATAAGAACGTAATCTATAATTGGCAGCAACACGCTTAAAGTACTCTTTATAATTACGAAATATGTCTGTCATAGGAATAGTAGGTGCATTCTTATCAACTGTTTTAGCACTATATCCTATTGGGTCGAAGAATGTAAATAACAAGATAGTCTCCTTCCAATATGAAATTGGTATAAATAATAATACTATTTATAAGGAGGACAACATGGCCTACTCTGGTAAATGGGTCCCAAAAAATTTAAAAAAATACCGTGGAGACCATACCAAAATAACGTATCGTTCAAACTGGGAAAAATTCTTTTTCGAATGGTTGGATAAAAATCCAGAAATTATTGCATGGGGTAGTGAAACAGCAGTAATTCCATATTTTTGTAATGCTGAAGGCAAGAAACGTCGATACTATATGGACATATGGATGAAAGATGCATCAGGTCAAGAGTTCTTTGTAGAAATAAAACCAAAGAAAGAAACTCAGCCACCTATTAAACCGGTGAATCTTACAACTGCGGCTAAGAAACGTTATATGAATGAAATCTACACGTGGTCTGTGAACTGCGACAAATGGAAAGCTGCCTCAGCTGTTGCTGAAAAGAGAAATATAAAATTTCGAGTTCTAACCGAAGATGGTCTTAGAAAACTCGGATACAAGGGGTAATTATGAGCATATTCCAAATTATATCTGAAGGCGTACAATCCCCTAAGATTGCTCAGTCTATGAATGAAAGAAAATGGATTGAGATAGGATTAGAATACAAGAAAGCTAAAGAGAAAGGAATCACTGCAAAAGCATTTGCAGAATCAAAAGGAATAAAATACTCGTCGTTTACATCCGCAATGTCTAGATATGCATCATCTATTAAGACTGCACAGAAAATTGAAACGCTTGAATCTAAACCTAAAAATAAACTAAATAAGCAAGAACGTCAACTTCTGATGATAAACTCGTTTCGCAGTTCAATACGAGAAAAGATTAGAAATGAAGGCGCAGCAGTAAACAACAAATCATCTAAGTGGTTCGTTGAAACAATTAAGAAAAGTGTAAAAGGTCATAAAGTAGTCAAGCCTACGCCAGGCAAAATTTATACTTACGTGTATGATGCTAAACATAAGGATACTCTGCCATATTGGGACAGATATCCTTTGATTATTTATTTAGGATTAGGTAAACATAATTTGATGTATGGGTTAAACTTGCACTATATCCCACCTAAAGCACGTCAACAGTTTCTTGAAGAATTGCTGAAGCAATATGCTAGCACAACTACTATTACTAATAACACAAAGTTGAAGATAGACTGGAGCAAGGTGAAAGGATTTCAAGGTGCTGACAAAATGATTAAAGCATACCTGCCAGGCCACATTAGAGGAACAATAACAGAAATAGCTCCTAAAGACTGGGCTAACATAATCATGTTACCTACTCAGCAGTTTATGTCAAAAGGAAAACGTTTCTCTGCGAATACTGTTTGGAAATCTTAATTCTATTCTCTTCCGTTCGTCTGATATTCTGTTGAACCGGATTAATGGAAGAGACCTAAAACCATTATACTGCATTTTTATTAAAGCGTTTTTGAGGTGCTTATGACTCGTCCAGCGAGACAGATTTTTAACCAAACAAATATAACAAACTTTGTTGTGGATATCCCGGATAGTACACGAACTTCAGGTTTTGTGCTCAATGCCCAAACGGCTCCATTGCCAGGTGTGAGAATTCCTGTTGTTGAAACTGTGACTGGCACAATGGGGCTAGGGCGTGCAATGCGTGCAGGCACTACATTTGAATATGACCCTTTTATTGTACGATTTATAGTTGATGAAGACATGACGTCCTGGATGAACATGTATAAATGGATGCTCAGCACTAATAACTATATAACCGGCCATAATACGGCACACTCCGATGGTCCTGAGTTTGTTACTTTGCACATTTTAAACAACAATAAGACTGAAGTAGTTTTGACGGCAAATTTCTATAAACCATGGATTTCCGATTTGAGCGAAATTGAATTTAGTTACACTGAAGACTCTGACCCTGCCGTTACTTGCGTAGCAACTATTCACTACGCGTATATGACGATAGAAAAAGACGGTGAAGTCATTGTATCTCAACAACCACGTCAGGCTGCTGAATCTAAATCCATTTCTAGACACCCTTCCTTGCGCTAATCGCTTCTAGCTCCATATGTTATAATCGTTCATAAATTATATGAGGAAAAACCTATGGAGCTAATCTTTTTAAGCGGCATTAAACGTAGTGGTAAAGACACTACTGCTGATTACATCAATTCAAACTTTAAATCCATAAAATATCAATTAGCATATCCAATTAAAGACGCTCTAGCAATAGCTTGGGAGCGTAAACATGCCGAAAACCCGGATGTATTCACTGAGTTGAAATATGAATACTTTGAAGGCATTGGATACGACCGTGAAACACCATTAAATCTCAATAAATTAGATGTTATTGAATTAATGGAAGAAACGCTAATTTATTTACAACGACAATACCTGCCAATTAATGGTGTTAACGTATTATCATCACTAGAAGGTGGATACTCATATCTAGATATTAAACCGTACGAAGCCCTGCGTGAAGCTATAAATAATATCAACGACACGTGGTCAATCCGCCGTCTTATGCAAGCCCTCGGTACGGATGTTGTCGTTAATTTATTTGACCGTATGTATTGGGTTAAGCTTTTTGCATTAAACTATATGGATTATATTGGAAGTGATTTCGATTACTACGTTGTGACCGATACACGCCAAGTCCATGAAATGGAAACCGCTAGAGCGATGGGTGCTACAGTTATTCATGTGGTTCGCTCTGGTACGGAATCCACTGATAAACATATTACAGAAGCTGGGTTGCCTATTGAAGAAGGCGACTTAGTTATTACAAACGACGGCTCGTTAGAAGAGCTTTATTCTAAAATTGAAAAAATCTTAAGGTAATAAAATGTCCACTGAAACTATTGAAAAACTGCAGTCTGAAATCGTAATTCTGAAATCTCGTATTCTTGATACCCAAGATGCCGCCGCCCGTATTTCTGACGATTCTAAACTTCTTCAGAATACCCTAGCCCAGATTGCTCAACTGGTCGGTATTACAAGTGAATCTGTTAAACTGGAAGACCTGGTAGAAGCAGTACGTGAACTTGTTAAAGCTGAAACCACAGAAGAAGAATAATGAAATTTGAGGACTTTTCACAAGGCCTCTACGTCGCAGCTAAATTTTCGGAATTAACACTTGATGCGCTGGAAGACCTCCAGCGTAAATTAAGAATTCCTAATCCAGTACCACGTGAAAAGCTTCATTCGACAATTTGTTATTCACGTGTAAACATACCATATACTACATCTAGCGGTAGTTATTCTGTTGCCGAATCAGGACACCTCGAGGTATGGAAAACTGATGACGGCGCTGTACTGGTTTTAGTTCTTGATTCCGAATATCTTAGATGTCGTCATCAGTACGCACGAGCTTTAGGTGCTACTCATGATTTCGACGACTACACTCCACATATAACGTTATCATATAACGTTGGCCAACTATCATTCAGTGGTGATGTAGCTATTCCGGTTATTCTCGACCGTGAATACAAAGAACCCTTAAAACTAGATTGGGCCGAAGATCTGAAATAATTTTCACAAAATAGTTTACATAAGGAAGATGGTGTGATACTATCATCCTATCAAATAAACAGCCTCAAGGAAATAAAATGAAAACCTATAAAGAATTTATATCACCTGTTGCTAACGTTTCTACTCTGACCGAAGCAACCCTTACTTCTGAAGTTATTAAAGCAAATAAAGGACGTGAGGGTAAACCAATGATTAGTCTGGTTGACGGCGAAGAAGTAAAAGGTACTGTTTACTTAGGGGATGGATGGTCTGCTAAGAAAGATGGCGCTACTATTGTTATCTCTCCGGCTGAAGAGACTGCACTGTTTAAAGCTAAGCATATTTCTGTAGCTCAGCTTAAAATTATTGCAAAAACTCTTCTGTAAGTAGTTTACATGATGATAGGATTATGTTATAGTAGTCCTATCAAATCAACAACCAAACGGAAAAACAAATGAAAACGTATAAAGAATTTATCGCTGAATCTCAATCTTCTACTCTGTCGGAGAACTACGAATCATTCTCTTACAACAACGACCATGCAATGTTCTACGACCGAAACATCGGTACTTATGTCCATGTATGGGGTGTTAAAGATGGTAATGTAGTTGTTAAGAAAAACTCTAAAGAAGGCAATGGTCGTGGCCAGGTAAAAATTACCAGCAAGAAAGCTATCCAAGCTTATGTCGATTATGTTAAACGCGAAGCTGGAATTTAATAGTTTACATGATGATAGGACTATGTTATAGTAGTCCTATCAAATCAAATGAGTAAATGGAGAAATAAAATGAAACGCGCTGAACTGATTCGTAATGTTGCTGTAGTAATTGCTTCAATGGCTTTTAGTTTTTCGATGTTTGTAGGATTCATTTGTGGACTACTGTCAACAACAGAAAATTCTATCTCATTGGTAGTAGCATTTCTAATCGGCTTAATCGCTATCGTTATGGATAAAATTGCAAAAGGTGAATAGAATGTATAAAGTGTACGCGGATTATCAGGCTAATCCATCTGAAAAGCCAGGTTGTCAAATTGGATGGGCTCATGATACTTTGCTTGAAGCAGTAGATGCTGCTCAAAAATTAGGATATAAATATGTAGAGATTGTTCAACCGACAGGAAAAGTTATTACTCTTGAAGAGTTCAATAATATTAAACCGAACTTTTTACTTTTTGCAGGTGATAATTATTATCCTCGCGGTGGATATGCTGATTTAATCGCGAAAGCCGCTACTGAAGATGAACTCCGTGACATTATCAAAGAAAATGAGAACAACCCGATGTATGGTTCTAATCGCTTTGATTGGTGGCAAATTGTAAATGCCCATACTCATACTATTGTTGATGAAGGTTGATAATGATTCTTTATGCTAAAGTATCGTCTATTGAAAATGGATATAAATATGATCAAGACGCGGCTAAAGCCTTGATTGATGATTATGGCATTTTAACATGTTTTGAAGTTGAAAAGGTTTACATTGACCGTTCATCTTCTCAAGTTAAATTAGTGAAGGAAGACCGTAAATTTAATACAGTAAATTTTGATTTCTTTATTGAAACGGAAAAAGGTCCTCTTGAATATGATATTTTCAAGAATCCTTTGGGTCTTGACTGCATCGTAAATATGTATTATCATAAATGGTAAATATGCTTTAAGAATTATTTGTTATTATTAACTCATATCGCACTGATTAATACCCTCTATCATCAAGGGTTCTTGTTAGAGAGCCTTTGTTAATAATTGGGAATTAGCCAAGTTGGTAAGGCACTGGATTTTGATTCCAGGATGCAAAGGTTCGAGTCCTTTATTCCCAGCGCGAGAATGGCCAAATTGGTAAAGGCACAGCACTTAAAATGCTGCGGAATGATTTCCTTGTGGGTTCGAGTCCCACTTCTCGCACCAAATTTGCGGATATCGTATAATGGCATTACCTCAGACTTCCAATCTGATGATGTGAGTTCGATTCTCATTATCCGCTCCAATTTAATTTACTCCGTGTAGCTCAGTTTGGTAGAGCGCCTGATTTGGGATCAGGAGGTCCAAGGTTCAAATCCTTGTATGGAGACTGGAGGCGTGGCAGAGTGGTTTAATGCACCGGTCTTGAAAATCGGCAGTCGCTCCGGCGACTCATAGGTTCAAATCCTATCGCCTCCGCCAGTTTTGCTGATTTAGCTCAGTAGGTAGAGCAACTCACTTGTAATGAGAAGGTCGGCGGTTCGATTCCGTCAATCAGCACCAAGGCCCTGTAGCTGGAAGGTTCAAGCAAGCGACTCATAATCGCCAGATGGTGGTTCAATTCCACCCAGGGCCACCAAATTATGAATTAGGGGAGTTATCCCGTAGAGGTAGCGGTGTGGACTGTAAATCCATTGTCATTGCGACTCGGGTGGTTCGACTCCATCACTCCCCACCAATTTGGATGTGTAGCTCAATGGCGGAGCGATCGCCTGTTAAGCGATTGGTTATAGGTTCGAATCCTATCACGTCCGCCAAATACGAGGCATAGCTCAGAAGGAAGAGCAAGGACCTTCTAAGTCCTAGGTCGTAGGTTCGATCCCTACTGTCTCGACCAATTATAAGTGAGGAAAATATGAAAGGCAATATTTATCTGGTAGTTCATGACTTAACGTTTTATTTTAACGAACGTGAAACAGTTATTTCCGATAGGTTAATTAATTCGCTGTATCAGCATGCTGATTATGTCTATTTTCAAAATGAATTCGGACATTGGAAGTTTCTTAAAAACCGTTCCGGGTTAACTAGTTTTGAATACTTTGACCGTAAAGACCTTTTAAACGAAATTCCATTACAACATCGGTTCCAGAAACGCGAATCACTATACTATTGTCGTCATATACCAAATGCTGAATGTGTTTATGAAGCGATTAATCTATGGCGTCGGCGTCGAGAGCAAATTGATGATATGCCAAAATAAGAAGCCGGGTCGCTACCGGCAAGTCGTCGGACTGATGTTCCCTGAGTAAGGACTGGTCTTAATAAATCTTTACGATTTGTTAATATCCCCTTACATCACAGCAGAAACGGCGCACCGAATTATCGATTCGAGGAAATATCTTTGCCGTAAGCCGAGTAGCGTTTTTGACGGAACGTTCGGATATGGTCGAGATATGGCCTTTTAAAAATATTGAGTAGCGTCAACTGCTTAATAACCGGGTTCGAATCCCGGCGTTTCGTACAAACACTTGCCTTAGCAGGCGGAACCCCGACAAGGTTGCCGCAAGGCTTAGCCCCTTCCGAAAGGTCGGGGCTTTTTGGCATAATAATAAATAGATAAGTTAATTAACTTAGGAAAAGCAACATGAAATCATACGCTGAATTTTTGACTGAACAATCTAGTTCAGATGTAAAAGCCGCTGCGATTGCAGCAATTCAAGCAGGTAAATATTCTTACAAAGACGCCTCTGATGAAGAACGTTTCCGTTTTATTAGAGATTTTAAAGCCGAAGGTTTTACTAATGCTAATACTGTTAGCCGAGTTTTTAAAAGCCTAGCTGCATCAGGTGAATTGTTCCAGAAAGCTACAGGTAAAGCACCTGCGCCAAAAACAGACCCTAAAACAGCTCAAGAAAAAAATATCGCCAAAGGAATTATTTCTAAGTATGAAGCAATTCTTAAAGAGCTTTTAGTAATCAAAACAGAAGGCCAGAAACTGGCACGAGCACGTAGCTTCAAAGATAATCCTCACGCTCATAGCCTTGAGTATGTTGAAGATATCCAAAAACTTATTAAAGACCGTATCTGGTCTGCTAAACAAATTAAATAATAGAATGCCCCTTCCTTATGGTTGGGGCCTTTTGGTATCTAGGGCATAAAAATATTTCATAAAGATGTTTACTTCTTCTAAGGACATGATACTATAGACTTATCAACCATAGAGGAAAATGTTATGAGTCTTTACACTGAACTGAATAAAAAATCTGAAGAATCTGCTGAAACTATTTTTAAAAACGTGCAAAAGCGTATTTTGGAAAAGATGTACGATGCAGCATCTAAAGGTGAAAAATCTTGCCGGTTTCCGATGAGGTGTTCTTCTGATTTATGCGCAAATACTATTGAATGGCTGGAAAGTGAAGGTCTTACGGTAGAGAAAAACCCGGCGACTTCTATTGACGGCGAATCATATATTAGTATTTCTTGGGATAAATCAAGGGTAGAAGAGAAAGATGGTGATTGGGTTGTAGATGTTAAAACTTCTGATGGTGGACGTTCTGTTGAAGTTTCAGCTGTAGTTAAAGGTACCCACGAACAAAGGACTTGGGGTTGGGGTGGTGAAGAAAAAGAAATTGTTCTTAGTGTGATTGCCAGGTCAACTAGCAATAAAATTGCACAAAGCATCATTGACGCTGCAATTGCTGAAGCAGAAAAAATTTGCAAAATTAAAAATAAATGATGTACAAACGCCAAGGATGGTGGTACTATAGACTTATCAACTACAGAGGAGTAAACAAAATGACTACTTTAATTATTTGGTTCGACGAAAATGAAGAAACATACTGTGTGAATATTGGTGAAAGTCCAATGCCTGAATTTGAATCCTCGGATAAAAACTCTGTTGTATCTTGGGCTGAAGGTTATAAAGCAGCTAAAGGTGACGTTGAAATAATTTACATCTAAGTAAGTTTATGTTATAGTAGTCCTATCAAATCAAGAGGAAAACAAAATGGCTAAAGTTAGTATTGATGTCGTTGATTATGAATACACAGAAGAAGTTATTCGCAACCGCCACCCTGAAGTTCGTATCGATTCAGTCCAAGATTCCAAGTTCTGGACAACTGAGCTTAATCTGAGTGGTCCTTATGAAGCTGTTAAGAAGTTCATGGTTGAAGAATACTGCGAAGGCATGCACCCCGAAGACGCCAAGTTTTATGTCAATTTGATTAAAAAATAATTTACAAACTCTTGAGAGCAGAGTATAATGCTCTCGTTGGATAATAAACCACCAATTGAAAGGTAATAATATGAACACACTGAAGAAACTTGTTGAATTCATTCGCACTAAACTGGGTACTGCTATGGCTAAAAATCTGACTGTCGAAGAGCAGTACAACGCAGCTGCAGATAAGTTGATTACCCAAATCAAAGAACTAAAAACGGCTTCTGTTAAATCTATTAATGAAGAAAAACGTATTCGCGAACTTGTTAATGAAAAGAACAAGCAAGCCGCTTCTAAGGAACGTGAAATTCGTAAGCTCCTGGCTGAAGGACAAGATGTTACTATGCATGCTAAGCTTGGTCTTCTGTATCGTCGAACTGCCGAACAACTTAATACAAAAGCTGACGGGTATGCCGCTATGCGAATTGAAATTGCTCGTAAGGTGGTTGAACTTGACGATGCTCGTCAGAACCTGGCAATCAAACTCGAATACATTCGTGAAACTCGAGCAGCCAATGCCCTTGGTATCTCTACGGCCGATGATGTAATTGAAATCGCTGCACTGACTAAGGTTGATATCGAAGACACTCTGACTCGTGTTGAAACGTTCAATGGCACTCCAGCCGGCGTTGAAACCACTTCTGCTGATGTACAAGAATATATTAACTCTTTGAAATAAAATAATACGGAGGACTCCGGTCCTCCTTTTGGATAATAAAGGAGTTAACATGCGAAACCAAAATAATGATATTGACTCAATGTTCGAAGAGTTCCGAGATAAGGTAAATCCACCTACGTCTTTAGTTGATTCATTACGATATGTTGCAACCGGACGTAAATGGTACTGGTCGTCTTCTTATGAGACCACCGAGAAAACGGCTAGCCATAGCAGAAAATCTTTATTAGCCCCAGGTATTATGATTCATGATATCGGAGCTATTGCTAAACTAGTTGCAGACCATGATATTAGATTCACTGATTTCGTTGCTCCTACGTGGTCTGTTTGTTGTTTAAACACTGAATGGGAATATATCAGCGAACGCTCTGAAGATTATTATGGTTTTAGAGATAAGCTTCTGAGGTCTAATATGTTTTATATCGATACAGAAGTTCTAGTCGATAATAAAAAATATTACTTTACGTTAATCATCGATTCTGAAACTATGTATGAAGGCAAGCCTTTGCTTAAAAGAGTTGATGCTTTAAGTGCTATTGATGCGCTTTATGAAACTATGGTTGTTAGTCCTAATTTCACTAACAATTTAATCCTTGAGAAATTTATTATGGAATGTAGAGAATATGTCAAAGCCAACCCTATACATGCCAAGTAAGCCCTGGGCGTATGAATACAAGCGTAAATTAATCCCAAATGAAGTACTATTTGGCCCTATTTTAGCTTTAGCATTTTTAATCTTTATGATTATAGGAGCTGTTTTAGATTCTAGTGAAGTTATATCGTCTGATGCAGCATTTTCATTAATGTTCGTCGCACCACTTATTGTACCGTTTTTATTAATGCCTATTAATTGGGTAGGATATTGGCACCAAGGCCGTCATCACAGAGCCCGATTAAGAGAATGGAAAGTTCAGTGCGCAAAAGCCCAAGCTCAGTATGATGAAGCTGTTAAAAAGTATGAATATGAAGAAGCTATGGAATTCGTTAAGGAAATAAGATGCAAAAGCCTCAACTCTTAACCGTATGGCCTTCTCTTGGTGAGAACATTCTAATTTTTATTATGAGTATTGGCATGGGATTTGCCTTTGGATTAGTTGGATTTCTTATTGACGGCGTTGTGTTAGGATTTATAGGGAACACTGGTGGATTCACAGACCAATGGCAGGACTTACGGTATACCCAAGCCTTTGCATCCATCGCATCATTTTGTACTGTAGTCTATTTTTACTACGATTTTATAAACCACAACAAGAAAAATAAAAAGGTTTACGCTTCTCAAATGATTAGTTATAATGAACTCCTAGCTAGACGTGAAAATGAAACAATCGAAAACTTTATTAAGGAATGTAGAAAATGAGTAAGATTATTGAAATTAAAGTACCAGAGTTTAATGATGCCAAATCCGCTTCAGATGCAATTTATAAACTTCTGAATCAAGCTGAACGTATCGAAGAAGAAGCAACAAAGATCGCAGACCAATACGCAGTATCGTTTTCTGTAGGTGATTATGGAAGTGGCCGTACTTATTATCCTAAGGGTGAAATCGTATCCCAGTGGATGAAAGATGAAATTGAAAATAATGGTGGCGATGTTAAGCGTGAAGGTAATGGTTACGTTATTACTGAAGGTGCTTGGGTTTCGTCTTCTGCGTTGTGCTAAGGAATCATTATGTCTAAAGAACAAACCGAACTGGCTGAAGCTGTAGCAAAAATCTATGCAGCTATTGAGGCTGCCAAAGAAATTGCTGATAAACAAAACACAACATTCAACTTGTACCCAGCTTATGGTATGGGTGGAACCTATCATTCACCCGGACATCTTAAAGCCGATCTTGAACGTTGTACAAAAAACGGCTATGCTGAATGGGCTGACGTTTACCAATATGACTACAACCTAAGCCTCGAAACTGGTGGTTGGGTCGCATCTTCTCACACTTGCTAAGGAAACCATATGTCTCGTGAATTAGATTGTGCTGTACGTACCGCAGTAGCTGCTCTGGAAAACCTGTTCCAAATTGCAACAGAAGAACGCGAAGAAGTTACATTATGGATTGAAGATAACGCAGGTCTGAATCTCCAGGACGCGATCTCATTATCCCACAATAGTATCACTGTTCAAGGCTGGGTATCATCTAGTTATTCTTGCTAAAACGGTTTACAACAAGATAGGGTTATGTTATAGTAGCCCTATCAAATTAAATGGAGTCCACAATGATTTATTACGAAAGTATCGGAACTAAAGTGGTTGCTAAAACCATTACTCGTGAAAAGTTTGCAAAGATATTCGATATGCGTTATAAAAAATCTGAACACAAAGGCATCCGATTCGAAGATGCGCACTGTACAATTTGCCCTTATAATGAAGACATAAACGGTACAATCGTTCCATTGGTAGAGGCTTCACATGATGACCTCTGGGATGAATATAATATCGCATGTCGTGAAATTTAAGTTAATGAATTAATCCGAGGAAAATATTATGATGTTAGTTATTGGTTCTCGTGCACTTCACTATCACGGTCTTATTGATTCTAGCGCTATTAAAAATAGTGATTGGGACTTTATTGCGGACCAAGGTTCTTGGAATGCATTCAAAAATCAAATGATGGGTGTATATGTTCACCAAGATAACCCTGATGTCCAAGTTTTCAAATGCTTCCATAATGGACGCGAAACTCATTTTGAAGCATATATTGTTCCGGCAATCACTAATGTCCGTGAATTAGTCGGTGAACTCACTCCTGAAGATTTCACGTCTTCTTATGACCTTTTAAAATACGCCAAGAAAAATTTGACTAAAGACCGTTTGAACGGGTTTTACTGGGCAACTCCTGAGATATGTCTTGCAATTAAGATGTCTCATCGTTTCAAGAAAAATAATCCATTCTTTTTAAAGACTATGAACCATATTCAGTATCTTCGTGGTAAAGGTGTTACACTGAACGATGAACTTACTGAAATTATGCTGAAACGCCAGAAAGAAACTTTGAATTATGCTCACCCGGTTCTTGACACTTCTAAAAGCGCATTCTTTAAAGATGACATCTACACATACGATCATGATACTATTCACGAAGCCATTGCACTAACAGACCGTCCAGCGTATACATTTTATATGAAAGATGGTTCTGAAGTCATGACCTCACGCGAGAAGTTCGAATCATTACCAGAAATGGTCAAATTGGCCGGCGTATACGAAGAATCATGTGTACTAGCGTTAGAACGTTCTCAGATTCCTAATAACTTTGAAATCCATCCACGTGATAGTTTTATGATGGCCCTTGAAAAGGTCTGTACATCAATCACATCAGGATGGTTCCGTGAGTTCGCTTGGGAAAATTATAGCAAAGTAGTAAGTATGTACCAAAGCTTAGGACACGACGATTACGTCAAGCGTTTCAAACAAAACTTTCATATGGTAAAACCTTTCAAATAATTTCACAAAACAGTTTACAAGGTCTGTAGTTGTTGATACTATAGACCTATCAAAACAAATGAGTGAATGGAGATATAAAATGACTACTTTGAATAAACGTTTCGGTAAAGCTAAACCTGGTTGTGCAGCAGAACGTCGTTATGTTTTCGCTCAGTTAGAAGATGTAGAGTATCAGATTAATCAAGTTCACATTACTGGTATCGAGCCTATGTGTGGCCTTGAAGCTCTTCGTGAAGTTCGTGATGGGTATCGTCGTGACATCGAAGAAATGTCAAAATAAGTGTACAAACTGATAGGACTATGTTATAGTAGTCCTATTAAAACATGAGGAGAATATTATGAAATTAGGCGAAACCAACCGAATTGGTCTTTTAACAATATTTGTATCACTTTTTTACGCAGCTCTTTCTGTTGCAGTATTACAAAAGGCTTACAGTATGGATGGTGTTCCTGGTTTTGTATTCTTATCGCCGTTTTTGCTATTCGTTGGAGCATTGTTATTATATGCCACGACTAGTTTCGACCATAACGTCTGGGTCAATTATAAATGTAAATTGTCTGAAGAAGAACACGCAGAAGCTCGTAAAAAAGCTATTGAATCTACCAATCTAGAAAATTTCATTAAAGAATGTCGAGGAAAATAATATGAATAGTTCTAAAGTGTTTAATAGTCAAGCTCGTGCAGTTGGTAGTTTTGCACATAACGTACAAAATGACCGAATCAAAAATGAACCAATGTTCTTTAATTGTGATTTGGGTTTTGCTTGGGATAATGGTGGCTCAATCACTCGTAGCTTTATTGCCAATCTCCCAATTGATTGGACTAATCAACATGTTGTATTTGATTCTCGGGTTCATATGCTGATGCCTGGGTGGTATCCTGCTATCCCTGGATACCACCATGACGATGTTCCTCGCCCTGATATTCCAGTTGGTCAACACTTTATTACTGCAGGACAACCTGACTATGACAACCCTCGTTACCATTCTGAACATATTCTTGGTCTTGTTAACGCTGACGTGTGTCCTACTCATTTTGCAACAGGAACTGCAGAGTTCAGTCAGATTCCTGATGGCGAACTTATCTATCGCCAGTGGCACAAAGAAGTCCTCGAAAAAATTGAAAAAGGTGAACTAGAGAAATGGGAAGCTCCAGACCGTACTCTTCTTCAGTTTGATTGGCAAACATGGCACACTGGTTCTCGTGCAATTAGTAATGGATGGCGTTGGTTCGGACGTGTATCTCGTAATACAGACCGAGTTAAAAAGATTACCAATGAAATTCGTGTCAACGCTCAAGTTTATCTGGAATTCCCTATGGAAGGCTGGTAATGATTAACAAAACATATTGGTCTAATATAGACGACGGCAATAAAGGTATTTCATACTATTCAATAGATTGGACAGGATGTCCATCCTACTTAGTTAAACGTATTTGCCAAGAATTTAAAATCGACCAGCCAGCAGGTATTATCGTGAACAGATACATTAACGGTTATCAACCTATCGATGAAGTAATACGAACAACTCAAGCTGATCTTGAAAAGTTTTTCAATAAGTGCCAATGGATAGCAGGATGGATTATATTTGTACCATCGGTATGGTTTTTTAGTACTAAGGTGAGTTCTTTCGGTTTTGTTGATATTATTGCTATCTTATTAGCATCTACTATCGTAAGTATTATTGGTGGCATCATTGGCGGCGGCACTGTCGCTATCATTATTAATCTTATTAAAAGTAGTTTACAAGAACATAAAGACAAGATAAAAGCCAAGAATAATGAAGTTGAACGTTTTATTACCGAATGCAGGAATTTGAGATGAGTATAGCAATTTACATTAAATCAGAATCATGTGATAGTTATCTGTACACATACGATAAAGATGTGTCAGAAGAAAAAATCAAAGACGACCTTAATATGGACCTTGATATGTTCTGTCCTATTGCAGATTACAAACTTGCGGTCTCTAATAGTGAAAGTCCATCTAAAGAAACGCGCATTGAAGAATTTATGTCCGAATTAATGGCCAAATCATGGGACCGAGATGATGAGTAAGAAAAATAAAGTGAAAGAACTATCAGCCGGTATTATTTTCCTTACCGAAGATAAAGAATTATTCATGGGGCGTGTAACTGGTTCTCGTCCTAAAGGTTCTTTAGCTCATCGGTGGGATATTCCTAAAGGACGTGTCGAGCCGGGTGAATCTCCTATTGAAGCCGCTATTCGTGAATGCGAAGAAGAAACTGGGTTTACACAATATGACCCTGCCTTCCTGAAAGACCTAGGTGAACATCATTACTCAGACAATAAGAATATTCATCTGTTCCTATATACCATCCCTGTAGAGCACGAGCAATTCAGAAACAGTGTTTGTAATTCCTATCATACATTCCCAGACGGACGACAGATTCCTGAATTTGATGCATTCGCTTTAATTAAACCTTCTCAATGGGAATATGTAATGGGCAAATCATTATATAAGGTGCTCACTACACTCCTATAAGTAATAAATACCTCCTATAAACGTGGGAGGTATTATGAATATATTTGAAATGCTTCGTAATGACGAAGGTCTTAGACTGACTTTATACAAAGACACCGAAGGCTTTTGGACTATTGGCATAGGCCATTTAGTAACAAAGACCCCGTCTTTAGCCGTAGCTAAAGCTGAACTTGACAGAATGATCGGACGTAAATGCAACGGTACAATTACCCTTGATGAGGCTGAAAAGCTATTTAATGAAGACGTTGATAAAGCCGTTCGCGGAATCTTGGGTAATGCTAAACTTAAACCGGTATATGATTCTTTAGATGCGGTTCGTCGGTGTGCATTGGTCAATATGGTCTTCCAAATGGGTGTATCAGGCGTCGCCGGTTTTACTAATTCTCTTCGTATGCTTCAACAGAAACGTTGGGATGAAGCGGCAGTAAATCTAGCCCAATCTAAATGGTATCGTCAGACACCTAATCGCGCGAAACGCGTAATCTCAACATTTAAAACAGGAACTTGGAAAGCGTATATATGAAAACATACAGTGAATTTTTATCAGAATCTATTCTTAACGAAGCTACTGACACATTTGCAACTAAGCTAGGTGCAGCTTTGGTTGAAGCCGAAAGTCTATTAGCACGTATTTCTGAACTTGCTAGTAAGATAGATACTCGCAAATTTGAACGTACCAGCGATATCGCTAAGCTTGAAGCCTTGTTACGTATGTGCGATAAACCGGAAGAAATCGCTAAGAACGGCTCGCTAATGAAACAACGTCTTGAAAAATATATTTCAGGCGCTTCAGAAAAATAGTGTTTACTTCCTCCAAGGACTTTGATACTATACATTCATCAACTACTTGGAGGAAATTATGACCCGTATCAATTTAACACTTGTTTCTGAACTGACCGACCAACATCTTATGGCTGAGTATCGTGAATTACCACGCGTATTTGGTGCAGTCCGTAAACATGTTCAAAACGGTAAACGTGTAAAGGATTTTAAAATCTCTCCAACGTTTATCTTAGGCACAGGTCACGTAACATTCTTTTACGACAAACTTGAATTTTTACGTTTACGACAAATCGAGCTAATCTCTGAATGCTTGAAACGTGGTTTCAAAATCAAGGACACGACTGTCCAGGATATTTCAGACATCCCTGCCGAATTTCGTAATAATTACGTCCCGTCCGAAGCGTCCATTGCGATAAGTCAAGCACGCTTAGATGAAAAAATTGCTCAACGTCCGTCTTGGTACAAATATTATGGCAAATCAATTTACTAACTAATGGACATAAAAATGAAAACGTATCAAGAATTTATCACAGAAGCAGTCGTTAAAGGCCCTAAATTTAAAGTTAAAGCATTCGCAGGTGATGCTGAAGACTTTGGCTCATTAAAACGTAATGGATATTCTTTCTTAGGTGGTGACGGTAAAGAAATCAATACCTATGCAAAGCGCCGCGAAATCGCATACATCGTAGCGGGACCTAAAGTGGATGCTGATGATATTGAATACGATTTTGATAACTTTGGAATTGTTTCTGGTGGTAAAGCTTAAATAATTCCTGTCTAATAAAGGGGAACGCAACCTCTCCTCATGAACGTCGAGTCCTCTGAGTGATGTACCTTTTCCAACCTGTAATAAGGTCGAGCGCAATGCGGTAATGGGTTTACATAGCGAGTCGAAGGACCTAACATGTGCCACGGAATGGCCCAAACCTTAAGAGAAATAATATGAGAACATTTTTAACTGGACCTTATCTATCCCTGATGAATGCTTTTACACACCATTCTGATGCTAGAGTAGAAGAAATTTGTAAGAACGGTTATGTCCCACCATTTGAAGACGTACTCAAGCAGTACTGTACACTTCGTTTAGACGGCGGCCGACAATCAGGTAAATCAATTGCTGTGACTAACTTTGCTGCTAATTGGCTGTATGATGGTGGAACGGTTATTGTTCTTTCTAATACTTCAGCTTATGCTAAAATTTCTGCTGGCAACATTGAAAAAGAATTTTCTCGTTATTCTAGCGACGATATTCGATTCCGTTTATTTACTGATTCTGTTCGTAGTTTTATTGGCAATGAAGGTTCTAAATTCCGTGGATTAACGCTTTCTCGTATTCTGTATATAATTGACGAGCCTATTAAAGCTCCTGATATGGATAAGATTTACAATGTACATATTAAAACAGTCCAACACTGTTGCAAAAGCAAATATTGCAACGGCGGTATTGCTCGTCCTCAATTTTTTGTGATTGGAATGCAATGATGACCACTATTGAAGTTTTTGAATATTGTTATAATAGCCCGGTATGCAATAAAAGGGCTCTTGTAGAAAATTATGAGATTTACCATTTTAAACCTAAACGATATCGTTTGACTAAAGGTCCGTTCGCAGGTCAGCAGGTTCTTTGTACTGCTCCTAATGCACGACTGATGACTAGTATTCCACATTTCAAAATGGAATTTATTGATGGGCCATTTAAGGGATTAATCACTCAAAGTTTAATGGCGTTTAATTCCGACCCATTTTTGATTAAAGAAAAAACTTGGATAAATTTATTTTCTAATTGAGGTTATATGAAAGCATATCAAATTCTTGAAGGCACACACAAAGGCACTATTTATTTTGAAGACGGTACTCAAGCCCGGATTATTGTCTCTAAGACTTTTAAAGAAGACGCTATTGTAGACCCGGAAATTTTCTACGGTTTGCATGCCCGTGAAATTGAAATTGAACATCACCCTAAAGTTAAAATTGAAGGTGGTCAACATCTGAACGTTAACGTTCTGCGTCGTGAAACTCTAGAAGATGCAGTTAAGCATCCAGAAAAATATCCGCAGCTGACCATCCGTGTATCCGGTTATGCAGTTCGCTTTAACTCTCTGACTCCAGAACAGCAGCGCGACGTTATCGCTCGTACCTTTACTGAAAGCCTGTAAGGCTTAAGTAGCAAGTTACTAAGCGGAAGAGGGCGACCTCTTCCGCTTTTTTTCGTTAATAGAAAATGCGTACCGCGCAATAGACCAGCAACAGGGCAAGCACGATATTTAACTGGCGACCATACTGGCGAAACAATCGCTGAAACAGATGCCCCGCCAGCGCCCAGCACACATTGCCAAACGTCCCAATCATCGCCAGCAAAACGCTGACGCCAACTACCCAGCTTAGCGCCTGTGTTTGCGGCAGAACAAACGTCGACAGTGCCGTAACACCGTACAAAATGATTTTGACGTTCACAAACTGCAAAGCAAAGCTGGCCCAAAAGCTGATTGGTTTTGCCTGAAGTCCGTCTTCCTTTGTTGGGCTGGTGGCGATTTTCCACGCCAGCCAGACAATATATGCCGCCCCCGCCCAACTCAAAAGGTGTACCGCTGCCGGGTCAATCACTGCCAGTGAAAATGAAATGCCCGCACACAGTAACATCACAATCAAAAATCCCAGACTCATCCCTGCCAGCACGCGGGTACTTTGACGAAATCCATGCGACGTAGCAGAGCTAAGGGCGAGAATATTGTTCGGTCCTGGCGTCATAGCGGTAATCAGGGTGTAAGTCCAAAAAGCACTTAAAAGGGTCGGTGTCACTTGTTATCTCCTCTGTTTTGGTAGACAGTACCCGACACGGAACATTTAAAAAAATGAATGTTTTTATATTCTAGATTCGATATTTTCGATATGTTTGGGGTTATGGATCTGCGCCGTTTTATTACGCTTAAAACCGTGGTGGAAGAGGGTTCCTTTTTGCGAGCTTCGCAAAAATTGTGCTGTACACAATCGACGGTGACTTTTCATATTCAGCAGCTTGAGCAGGAGTTTTCAGTCCAGTTATTTGAGAAAATTGGCCGACGGATGTGCCTTACCCGCGAAGGAAAAAAGTTGCTGCCGCACATTTATGAACTTACCCGAGTGATGGATACGCTTCGTGAGGCTGCCAAAAAGGAGTCAGATCCGGACGGGGAACTACGCGTTGTTTCGGGCGAAACGTTGCTCTCTTACCGAATGCCGCAGGTGTTGCAGCGTTTTCGGCAACGCGCACCAAAAGTGCGTTTATCGTTGCAGTCGCTGAACTGTTACGTGATCCGTGATGCGCTACTGAATGATGAGGCCGATGTCGGCGTCTTTTATCGCGTAGGGAATGATGATGCCCTGAACCGACGAGAGTTGGGTGAACAATCGCTGGTGCTGGTGGCTTCACCGCAAATTGCAGATGTCGATTTTACTGAGCCGGGAAGACATAACGCCTGTAGCTTTATTATCAACGAACCGCAATGTGTCTTTCGGCAGATCTTTGAAAGTACATTGCGCCAGCGGCGGAGCACGGTGGAAAACACCATTGAGCTGTTAAGCATTGAAAGTATCAAACGTTGTGTCGCGGCGAATATCGGTGTCAGTTACTTGCCCCGCTTTGCGGTGGAAAAAGAGCTTGAGAGCGGAGAATTAATTGAATTGCCTTTTGGCGAACAGTCGCAGACCATTACGGCCATGTGCGCACACCATGCTGGAAAAGCGGTTAGCCCGGCGATGCACACTTTTATTCAGTGTGTTGAAGAGAGTTTTGTGGCTGGATAAAAATAATGTCGGGATTAAACCCGGCATTTAACTTGTCGACAAAGTGCGCTTTATTCATGCCGGATGCGGCGTGAACGCCTTATCCGGCCTACAAGATCGTGCAA